>SXGU01529968.1_pt1 | contig 101135 bp, 85 predicted proteins | sample 3174531 | NCBI WGS metagenome assembly SXGU01 (sample SAMN11356863, study PRJNA531348) | freshwater metagenome | isolation source: freshwater sample F1-140 | place: China: Fuxian Lake, Yuxi | collected 2017-12-25
GTTTAACAGCTACACCTAAGCGTAAAGATAATACGGATACTTACAAATATTTTGGCGAACCCGTTTATGTCTATTCACTCAAAGAAGGTATCAACGATGGTTTCCTTACGCCATTCAAAGTAAAACGCATCAAGACAACGCTTGACGATTATATCTACACAAGCGATGACCAAATTATAGAAGGGGAAATTGAAGAAGGTAAAACATACAAAGAGGCAGATTTTAATCACATCATTGAAATAAGGGTAAGAGAGGCAAAACGAGTTCAAATTTATATGAACGAAGCCAATCAAAAAGAAAAAGCCATTATTTTTTGTGCCACACAAGACCACGCAGCCGCAGTTCGTGATTTAGTAAACCAGTACAAAACAAGTACCGACCCCAATTATTGTGTGCGTGTTACTGCCAATGATGGCGAAATAGGAGAAACGTTTTTACGAGAGTTTCAAGACAACGAAAAGACAATACCAACCATTTTAACTACTTCACAAAAACTATCCACTGGTGTTGATGCAAGAAACATTCGTAACATCGTTTTAATGCGTCCGGTAAACTCAATGATAGAGTTTAAACAAATTGTTGGTCGTGGTACACGCTTATTTGATGGTAAAGAGTTTTTTACCATTTACGATTATGTAGATGCTTTCCATCACTTTGCCGACCCAGAATGGGATGGCGAACCAATAGAGCCAGAAGCAGAGGGCGAACCTAAACCGCCAAAAAAACCTTGCAAAGTTTGTAATCAAAGTCCTTGTGTGTGCGAAAAAGCACCAAAAGAACCATGCGAAATTTGTGGCGAATTAAATTGTAATTGCAATAGAAGGCAAAAAATAAAGATAAAATTGCGTGATGGTAAAGAGCGTGAAATACAATCAATGATTGCTACTTCATTTTGGAGTGCAGACGGCAAACCAATTTCAGCAGAAGAATTTTTGAATAATCTGTTTGGCGAATTGCCAAACCTTTTCAAAAGTGAAGACGAATTGCGAACACTTTGGAGCAATCCACTTACCAGACGGACACTATTAGAAAAATTAGACGCAGCAGGTTTTGGCAAAGATGAATTGACCACTTTACAAAAACTCATTGACGCTGAAAAAAGCGACTTGTTTGATGTGTTGGAATATATATTTAATAGCGACATAAAACCAATGACAAGAGAAGCAAGAGTAGCAGCAGCACAAGCGACCATTTTTGCATTGCTTGACAATAAGCAAAGAGAATTTATAGAATTTGTGTTGAGCAAATACGTTGAGACAGGTGTAGAAGAACTTGACCAAGAAAAACTACCAATCTTGCTGACAAACAAATATCAATCGTTAGAAGATGCTAAGGACATTTTAGGTGACGTTGCAAACATCAGCCGACTTTTTATAGAATTTCAACAGCATTTATACAAACGGAAAGTAGCGTAATGACAGGACACAGCCCACATACAGCCAACGCATTTGCAAGCACATTTTATTTTTTTGCCGACACACAAATCAACGCTAAAAAAATAAAAAGAGCTTGCAAGCCAACGCACGGGGAACAGTGCAAACTTGACACGATAGACCTTCGACCAGAGAAAACCACTACCCATAACACGGGTTTGGCAAAAGTGGCGGTTCAGTTCTCCGCATAAACATTTGTGGTGAATATCGCCAACTTCTTGTAGCTGCAAACCGTTATAAAACATTAAACTTCGTGCTTGAAAAATAAGAACTCAATATGAATCACTTGTTTTCTAAACTTGTTTTCCGATGTATATATTGGTTTCTTTTTATTTATTTAAATTGCAATTTGTCTACGAATGCTCAGACTTTTATTAATCTTGAATCAGGAGTATTCTTTACAAATATTAATGATATTCGCAACGGCAATAACGGAACATTATTTTCACTTAAAAATGATTTTAAAACCCCAATAAGTCCATTTTTGAGGTTGCGCGCTGGTTATTTATCAAATGGGAAAAATCATTTTTCTCTTCTTTATGCTCCCTTAAAAATTGTAGAAACTGGGATATTAGAAAAAGATATACTAGTTGATGGAAAAAACTTTAAAGCTAACATACCAATAGAGGTTGTTTACAAGTTTAATTCTTATCGCTTTACCTACAATAGAATAATCATAAGTAAAGACAATTTTAAATTTGGTCTTGGTTTGTCTGCAAAAATTAGAGATGCAGGATTCTCGTTGAAGAATACAGAACTTTTAAGTGAAAATTTTGGTGTTGGTTTAGCTCCTCTTATTAACCTATTAGCCAATTGGGATATATCTAAAAAAATGGGAGTAGATTTTTTCGGAGAATTTATAGCTGCAAGTAAAGGCAGAGCAATTGACCTTTCATTATCCGGAAGATATATTTTCACTAAAAATCTACAAGGAAACATTGGCTATAGATTGCTTGAAGGTGGAGCAAACGGTACGTATCGATATAATTTTATTCAACTTCATTTCATTTTTGTTAGTTTAAGTTACTCATTTAACAAAAACAAAAATGAGCCATAAGTATGAATTTTAATTATTTAATTTTTAATAGTAATGTACTCATTTTAACGTTTTATAACAGCGGCTTAGCGTAATGGCGGTTGACATTCTTCGTATGAACATTTTTGCTATATTTGAAGAGTGTGATTCGTAAAAGTTTTGTGGTGAAAATCGCCAACTTCTTGTAGCTGCAAACCGTTATGCAACATATACAAGCTGAAGTGCACTCCAAAACTTTCATGATAATGATAATTATAATCAAAAATAAATATGAAAAAATTAAATTTCTTTGGGAATATTATTTCTACTATTAAAGTATATGCATTGGCATTAGTGATTTTCTCATCTTTCAGACTTATATTATTTATAGGCGAAATAGATAGAATTGATAATACTGTCCCAATGAGCGACATATTATACTCTTTTATTATGGGGATTAGGTTCGATATTGTTATTTGTGGATATATAATGATTATACCTTACGTATTGTTAACGATAAATTTTTTATTTATTAGAGCTAATATCTTAAATGCAATAAGTTTTTATTTTATATTGATTTTTTTTTCATTAGCATTCTTTGTTGTCGCAGCAGACATTCCTTATTTCAATCAATTTTTTTCAAGGTTTTCTGTTACTGCTTTTGAATGGGCTGATAATCCTGTATTTGTTTTTAAAATGATTATTGAAGAACCTCGTTATTGGTTATATATCATACCATTAATTATTTCATTAGTTGTTTTTTATAAAGTATTAAGAAAGATTATCTATTCTAAAAATGTTATTAATATGGGTACCCGATTATGGTTACAAACTTCTATTTCTATTGTTTTTTTAACCATTATTTTTATTGGGATAAGAGGAAGAATAGAGGAAAAATCGCCTATTAGAACTGGTACAGCATATTTTTGTAACAATCCTTTTTTAAATCAATTGGGTTTAAATCCTAATTTCACACTTATTCGTAGCCTGTTAGACAAATTTAAAGAAGAGAATAAACCAATAGAATTAATGGCGAATGATATTGCAATTGCTAATGTGCAGAAATATCTAAATATAAAAAGATTAAATTCTGCGTTTCCCATTCAAAGAGAACAAAATGAAATTGATTCCAATACAAATTTTAAAAATATTGTAATTGTTATAATGGAAAGCATGAGTGCGGCGAAAATGGGTATACATGGTAACAAAGACAACCTTACTCCTTTTCTTGATAGAATTGCTAAATCTGGATATTACTTTGAAAACACTTATACCTCTGGAATACATACGTTTAATGGAATTTTCAGTACAATATTTTCTTATCCTGCCTTGTTTAGGCAGCATCCTTTGAAGGGAAGTTCAATGTTAAAATATCATGGGATTGCAACCACTACTAAAAAACATGGCTATTCATCAATCTATTTTACAACACACGATGCCCAATTCGATAATGTTGAAGGATTTCTTCTAGCAAATGACTTTGAAAAAATAGTTTCTAAAAAGGACTATCCTGCTGATAAAGTAAAAACTACTTTGGGGGTACCTGATGATTTCATGTTTGAGTTTTCAATCCCTATACTAAATGAATTGCATAAGAAGGGGAAACCATTTCTTTCGGTATTCATGACAGCTAGTGACCACGGGCCATATTATATTCCAGATTATTTTAAACCTAAAAATACTGAAATAAAAAAGCAGATTGTTGAATATGCAGATTATTCCCTAGAGAAGTTTATGCAACTATCCACAAAACAGCCTTGGTATAAAAATACATTGTTTGTTTTTGTTGCTGACCATGGAGCTCCAATGAGTGCATTGTATGATTTGTCGCTTGATCATAATCACTCTCCGTTAATCTTCTATCAACCCAATATAATTAAGGAAAGTAAAGTATTTTCAAAAATGGCTGGACAAATTGACGTTTTTCCTAGTATCATGGGATTATTAAAAATTCCTTTTGATAATAACACGCTGGGTATTAATCTTTTTAATGAAGAACGCCCGTACATCTATTTTAATGCAGACGACAAATATGGAGTAATTGATCAAACATGGCTTTTAATTGTTAAGCGTGATAATTCAGTAGGTTTATTCAGATATACAGAGAAGGATTTAACAAATTATGAAAAACAATATCCAGATATAGTTAAGCAGATGAAGGAATATGCTGAATCGAACTTGCAAGTATTTCAATATTTGATTAAAAAACAAAAGATTTAAAAATACGTTGCATAATACGGTATATAAAAAATAGCCTATGATAGGTTGGTGCGTTGTTCAAAGTTTGTGGTTGGACTACTTTTCATATACCCATCCGTTAGGTGCAAGCGTAGCGTCTGACAAAACAATTTACCTAAATAAAAAAAAGAAAAATGAATAAACCTACAATGAAAGCGGCTATTTGCACGAAATATGGACCGCCAGAAGTATTACAAATTGAAATGGTTGAAAAACCTGTTCCTAAGGACAATGAAATATTAATTAAGATTATTGCTTCAGCAGTTAACTCTGGCGATGTGAGGGTTAGAGGGCTTGTTGTTGAAGGCTTTATGAAAATAGTAATGCGTTTAGTTCTAGGTTTTTCTAAACCACGTAAACCTATTTTGGGGACCGTGTTTTCTGGCATAGTAGAGCAAGTAGGGAAAAATGTAAGTAATTTTAAAATTGCTGACGAAGTATATGGTATCACAGGTTTTAAATTTGGCACCTATGCAGAGTATATAGCTGTGGTAGATAAAAGTGTTACAGTTAAAAAACCATTTAATGCAACTTTTGAAGAGGCTGCAGCAATTTGTTTTGGAGGTCAGACAGCATATTACTTTTTGGAAAAAGCAAAAATTTCAGAAAAAGAAAACTTAAAAATATTGGTATATGGAGCAACCGGGGCGGTAGGAACAGCAGCAATACAGATAGCTAAATACCATAATGCTGAAGTTACTGCCGTTTGCAGCAAACACGGTAAAGAACTTGTGAGAGAACTTGGTGTTGATAAAACTGTCTTATACGACAAAGAAGATTACACAAAAATTCCTGAAAAGTTTGATATTATTTTTGATGCAGTAGGCAAAATCACAAAAAAGCAATGTGGTCATTTGTTGAACAATGGAGGAATTTTTAAGTCAGTTGAAGGTTTTGAAATGGCATCAGATGAAATCAGGCAATTGGTATTTTTACGGGAGCTGTTTGAAAAGGGAAAATATAAAGCAACTATTGACAAAATATATTCAATAGATAACATAGCAGATGCGCACAGATATGTCGACACAGGAAGAAAGAAAGGAAATGTTGTGCTAAGAATTGCAGAATAATTAAGAACGCCAGCACCTAACAACACCTAGAAGAAATTGGCGGTTCAATGGTTAAATTAAACTTTGTGCTTCGTATCAAGTTCAGTGGTGGCAGACAGTTTTCGTCTCCGAAACCGCCACCTTCGCCAAGCCCGAAAACGCTAAGAAGAGCAAATAAAATATTTTAAAGTAGGTCATGCTGAGCCTGTCGAAGCATGACTATATTTTATTTTAAACGAGTAAATTCGTCTTTCGGATATTTCTGAAGCATTCCATCTTCTTTCATAATTTTTTCGATTTCATCTATTTCCATCGGAAGAAAATCTGAAAGAACTTTTTTACCAGTTTCGGTTATAACAATTACATCTTCTAAACGAATATAAATTTTTTCTTCAGGAACCCGTAAAGCCGGTTCTATCGAGAAAACCATTCCGGGTTTTAACGGTCCTTTATCAAAACCAACATCATGAACAGACATTCCAACCCAATGCCCCAAACTAGCATACTGACTTTTTGCAGAATTTTTATATGAAGAAACAAATTCTTTTGCAGCATTTTCGTAAATAGGTTTTGAAAATTTAGATTTTGATAAAATTATTTCCATTTCTGCTGCAGCTTCTTGCATAATTTTTTGAGCAGTTTCGCCGGGACGAATTTTATTGAGAATTGCTTTATAACAACCAACATAAAATCCGTATAATTCTTTTTGCCATTGATTAAATTTTCCATTTACAGGATAGTTTCGTGTAATATCACTTGCGTAATAACCGTAATCTGGAGCAAAATCAAAAAGTAACATTTCGCCATTTACAAGTTTCTTTTTTCCTGCAGCATAATGTGGATACCAAGCATTTGTTCCACCAGCGATTAAAGAATAATAAGCTTCGCCCTGAGAACCATTTCTGTAATAAATATATTTTGCCATTCCATCAAGCTCATGTTCGTAAATTCCTGGAACTGTAGATTTCATTCCTTCGAGTAATGCCAAACAAGATAATCGAGTCGCTTTGTCAATCATTTCAATTTCTTTTCCACTTTTGATTAGTCGTGCTTGATCTAAAAAGGGAGTAAAATTTTTAACTTCCAATGCAGGATATTTTTCTTTTAATTTTTGAATTAACATTCCTTCTCTCGATGGATGACCATCAAAAGGGTCCATCGCAGCATCTGCAATCGCACGAACTGCTAAATCTCTTCCCATTGCAAATCCTTCTGCTGGGCTGAAGGGGGTATAAACCGTTGAAATTATATTGCTGCGTGAAAATCTGGAAAGGTGTTCATTCAACATATCGATTGAGTAAACATTATTTATTCCTGAAAGTTGTTTGACTTCATCAGCATCTTCTGCAGTTAACATTTTCCCTTCAAACATTTCACGACTTAAAATTCCATGAGGTAGATAAAGTGAAGCACTTTTTCTTGAGCCATCAAGAATTAAATAAGAGTGCGGAGTTTCTATTCCACATAAATAATAAAACTCGTTTGACTGTCTGAAACGTGTGTAATTATTTGGAACTTGTGCTCCTTGAATTAATGCAACGGAATTTGGTCCAATCGATTCGTACATTTTTTCTCTTCGAGTTGCAAATTCCTCGGGGGTAAAATCGGTTGTGAAGTATGGAATATCTTGTGCAATTATTGTTGAAGAAATTAAAAAGAAAGCTAAAAATATTTTTTTCATATTAATCCTTTATATTATTTAATTAGATTTTTATTATAACGAATTTCATATTACAAAAATGAAACAAGTTTTACAAACAAACTGAAAATAATCCAGTTTATTTATTTCTTGAAATAACGAAATTAGCGAAATTTAAAAGGGAGGCTTTGGCAGGAGTATTAGGTAATACTACAATTGATTTTATTGCTGTGTTTGAAAATTCGGTAGCTTTCTCAATGGCATAATCAATTCCACCATTTTGAGTTACAAAATTTGTAATTTCCAAAACATCACTTGTTGTGACTCCTTTACGAATCATGGAAAGTATTTTTGAGGATTCATTTTTCGAAACATTTTTAAGAGCGTAAATTAGTGGCAACGTAATTTTCTTTTCACGAAGATCGCCGCCAATTGGTTTACCTAAAATATTTGTTCGGCTTGTGTAATCAAGAATGTCATCTTTAATTTGAAAAGCCATTCCAACTGCAGTGCCATAATTGTGAAGTGCGTTGTGAAATGATTTCTTTTTTGTTGTGCTAAATGCTCCGATATCAACACACGTTGTGAATAGTGACGCAGTTTTTCCGGAAATAATTTTAAAATATGTTTCTTCATTAATATCGTAAGTTCTGCTTTTGTGTATCTGAAGTATTTCGCCTTCAGTCATTAATTTTACTGAACGAGAAGTAACTTTTAGAAATTCAAAATCATTTTTATCAATCGAAAGCATAAGTCCGGTTGAAAGAAAATAATCTCCGATTAGAACTGCAATTTTATTTTTCCAAATTGAATTAATAGATGGAAATCCTCTTCGAGTATCTGCATCATCAACAACATCGTCGTGAACTAATGTTGCAGTGTGAAGAATTTCAACCAACGCAGCTCCGCGATAACTTGAATCATTAATTTCACCAACAGCTTTTGCAGCAAGTAAAACAAGTGTTGGACGAATTTGTTTTCCTTTTTGTCTGATAATGTATTTAATAATTGTATCGACAATTGGAAGTGAAGATTTTAAACTGTTCTTGAAAAATTTTGAAAAATAAATAAGCTCTTTATCTATTGGATTCTGGATTTGGGATAAAGTAAGTGAATTGCTCATACTTTTAATGCTTTATTTTTTCGATGAACAACTACAGAAATAATTATACTTATTTCATAAAGTAAAATCATTGGCAATGCAAGAAGTGATTGTGTTATAACATCTGGGGATGGAGTTACAATTGCTGCAATTACAAAAATTACAACTATTGAATGTTTTCTGTAATGTCTTAGAAATGCTGGAGTAACAATTCCAAGTTTTGATAAAAAATAAGAGACCATTGGTAATTCAAAAAGCAATCCGGACATAAGCACCATTGTCAACACAAAACTTACATATTTGTCAATAGCAATATTCAGTTTAATTTTTTCTGTTCCGAATCCTGCAAAAAATTTAAGTGAAGTTGGTAGTAAAATATAATAGGAAAAAATTATTCCAGCGAAGAAACAGATTGTTGTAAAAAAAACAATCCACAAAATATATGAATGCTCGTTTTTATGTAAACCTGGTGAAATGAACTTCCATACTTGATAAATAATTACCGGCATTGAAAAAATTACTGCAGAAATAAAAATTACTTCCATATATAATGCTACAATTCCATATGGAGTAAGTACTTGAATTGAAAGATTTACATCTTTTATTGGCCCGAGAAGTATTTTATGAATAATGTCTTCAATAAAATAAAATGAAAATCCAGCAGCTAAAATTATTGCGATGAAGGATATTATGATTCTTCCACGAAGTTCTTCAAGATGTTCAAAGAAAGTCATTTCAGAATTTTTAGCAGGCATTTTTATTTATCAGAACGAAGAGGGAAGGGAGCTGTAAAAATTTTAATTTCCTTTTTGACTTCTTGAATTACAATTTGAGAAGAGGGATTTAAAATAACTTTGTCAATCAACTCAGCAATTTTATCCATCTCATTTTCCTTCATTCCTCTTGAAGTAAGAGCAGGAGTTCCAATTCGGATTCCACTTGTAACCAAAGGAGATTTGTCATCAAAAGGAACTGCATTTTTATTTACAGTAATCCCTGCGAGATCAAGAGATTCTTGTGCATCTTTTCCAGATATATTTTTATTTCGCAAATCAAGCAACATTAAATGATTGTCGGTTCCATTTGAAATAATTTTATATCCTTTGGAAATTAAATTTTCTGCTAATCGGTAAGCATTAATTTTTATTTGTTGAGTGTAAATTTTAAATTCTGGCTCGAGTGCTTCTTTGAACGCAACTGCCTTCGCTGCAATAATGTGCATTAATGGACCACCTTGAATTCCCGGCATTGTCATTGAATCAACTAACTCAGACATCATTTTTATTCTTCCTGATTTTGGAGCAACAATTCCAAATGGATTTTCAAAATCTTTTCCCATTAAAATTAATCCACCACGAGGACCGCGAAGTGTTTTATGTGTAGTCGAAGTAACTATGTGACAGTGAGGAAGAGGTGAATTGTGTTCGCCAGTTGCGATTAATCCTGCGGGATGTGCCATATCGGCAAAAAGAAAAGCGCCAACTTTATCAGCAATTTCTCGGAATTTTTTGTAATTAATATTTCTTGAATATGCGCTCGCTCCGACCGTAATTAATTTTGGTTTGCAACTTGTAGCAACTTCTTCAACATTATTATAATCGATATAACCAGTTTCAGGATGAACACCGTATGCATGAAAATTATATAATTGCCCAGAAAAATTTACTGATGAACCATGTGTTAAATGTCCGCCATGAGAAAGATTCATTCCTAAAACTGTATCTCCCGGTTTTATGAATGTAAAATACACAGCCATATTAGCCTGCGAACCGGAATGTGGCTGAACATTAGCGTACTCTGCATTAAAAAGTTTTTTAACTCTGTCTCGCGCTAAATCTTCTGCGATATCTACAAATTCGCAACCGCCATAATATCTTTTTCCCGGATATCCTTCGGCATATTTATTTGTTAAAACTGAACCCACTGCTTCAAATACTGCATCGCTTACAAAATTTTCAGATGCAATAAGTTCTAATTTAGAATGTTGGCGGTTTTCTTCTTTTTGGATTACTGAAAAAATATCTTTGTCGTAGTTTTCCAGATTTTTCATTTTTATAAATTTGTAAGTTTATGAATTTTATTAATTCTTTCAGAATGGCGATCGCCTTCAAATTTTATGACTAAAAAAGTTTTAATAATATTTTCGGCAAGTTCCCAATTGATAACTCTTTCACCAAGACATAAAATATTTGCATTATTATGAAGCCGTGAAAGTTCTGCGGTTTTAGTTGATTCACAAACTGCAGCACGAACTCCTTTATGTTTATTTGCAACCATCGACATTCCAATTCCGGAACCACAAACTAGAATTCCAAAATTACATTCTTTTGAGGAAACTTTTTGAGAAACTAAATGAGCAAAATCAGGATAATCGCATCTATCTGCAGAAGCTGGTCCGCAATCGATAAATGAAATTTTTAATACATTAAGTAGAGATATTATTTTTTCTTTGTACAAAAATCCTGCATGGTCACTTCCAATTGCAATTAAATTAGCTTCATCCATATTACTCGTATGGAATTTGAATAAACCAAAACGAAGAAGCAAGGAAGTTTACAGAAAGTTGGTAAATATTTTCTTCGACAATACTTTTAATTCCTCTTTTGCCGTAAGATAAATTAATGTTCATTGACGACTCCATACTGATTGGGAAAGAAGCGCCAGCTGACAACCAAAATTCATTTATATTAGTGTTATTGACTTTCCATGGAGTTTGATAATAACTAGCTCCCAAATAATATTTAGATTGTTGAGAAGGGTAAGTCATTTTAGTATTTGGTAAATATTCAGTTGTGAAAGTAAATCGATTTGAATTTTTATAAACTGAAATATTATTGCCAAACATTTTAAAATTACTCCAGTTTTGCGAAGTAAAATCAAATTTAAAATTTAATGGATTACTTCTATAAACAATTCCAAATCCAAAAGAAGTTGGTAGTTGAATTGTACCAGTTTTTGTAGAAGTAGTTTCCGGAAAATCGCCTATTGATTCAATTAAATGTTGCTCACTTGTTAAAGTTGCTTGGGGTGTTAAAGTTAATCCAAGATCAATTTTTTCATTCAATGAAGTTTGATATCCGAGAGTAAATCTGAGACCACTTCCGGAAGTTGAGAGTCGTGAAAAATTTGGTTGATAAAAAATAGAATCCGGGACTAGAAATGTTAAAGAGTCGCGATGATTAATTGAACCAAAAAGATATTCAGTTGAGAGTCCAACGAAATTCTTTTTATCTATTCCGTAAGAGAAGCTTAAAAATCCATTTGAAAAACCACCATCAATTTCTTTTGTTAAACTGTATGATTGTCCTTTATAAGAATTTGTTGAATTCGAGTGTAAGAAATTTAATTGACTAACAGGTAAATATCCTGCTGCAAAACTTAAATTATTTTCCGGAATAATTGGAAAAGCAATTGCTATAGTTGAAACATTGCCATCATCAATTATTACTTCTGAATTAGAATCTGATGCTTTGCTTGAAGAATATCTTGCACCAAATCCAAAAAGAGTTTTATCAATTTTAGAAAGTCCTGCAGGGTTTGATAAATTAATATCAAAATTTGAAGAATTTGCAATTCCATTTTTACCTAAACCGAAAGAGGTAAAATTTCCAACTTCAGTTACTTGTCCAATTCCATAAAGAGAAAATAAAGTAGCATCTTGAGAAAAAAGAGAACTTGAAAGAAAACTGAGGAAAAATAAAAATCTAAATTTATTTGACATTATTTTTTAAGAGAATAAATTACTTTTAATCTTGGTTTTAAATTAGAAGCGGAATTTCGATTATAAAAAATAAATCGGTCAGCTAATTCAACATCTGCAATTGTTTTAATTATAAATCCATTGTTAATCAAAGAATCTCTTACGAATTGTTGAGCGAAATAAGTTACATTAAAACTATAAACAGAAGAGTCGGCTTTAGTTGAAATATTGCGACCGAAAATACTTAAGTAAGAAGTAGAATCAACTTTTAAAGAATCTTTGGAAAAGGAAAGAAAAGATTGTAGTGAGTCTCTTGAAACAGATCCCAACAATTTTGACTTTGCAGTTAATTCTAAAGTTGCATTATTTATGTTAGCAAATTTTCCTAAAGATTTTAAATTAAAAGCAATTCTTGTTCTTTGATGAATCGCTCCTTGAACAATCAAAAAATCTTTATTTAATAATTTACTTTGCGACAAATATGTATCGTTCCCAATTGAAGTTGATATTGAAAATGTTGAATCTAAATTTTGTTTTTTGTATTTAATTGTTAAAGTAGGTTTATTTACTTCTAATCCATTGAATGAAGAAAATCCAATTATACCTTGTTTGGATTTTGCTTTGATGACGAATCCCCAATCTTTAACTAGCGAATCACTTTTGGAATTTTTCCATTTTGTAATGAAAGTTGAATCCAATAATATTTTAACTTGTTTTCCAATTAACATTGAATCTGCAAAAGTTTTTACAACAGAAGTTGGATTTAAAAATAATTCGTTCGATTTAGTTGTTGTATCGTACCATTGAGTTTGTAAAACTCCAATCTCAAAAGTTGGTTGTGCCAATTTAACATTCCAACGGTAATTAGGAGTGAGTGTTATAAGTATTGTATCAAATTTTACATTTTGTAATGAATCAGCAAGTTCGTTTGAAAATTTAATTAATATTTGGGTTTCAAGTGAATCCGAATCGCCAACAAGCAAATTGTAAGATCCTCCATTCAAAACAGCTGTTGTAAAAGTTGTATCATGATAAGCAGTAAGTGTTGTATCAAAAAGTTGAAATTCTTCATCATCAGGACCAAGTAAAGATGATCCAACAGAATGTGGATCACGAGCGCAACTTTCAAAAGTTAAAATTAAAAGTATTGTAAAAAATATTTTATACATATTTAGGATAGTAATTTTTCGATAATAGTTGATGCTTCAAATAAATCTTCAACAATATAATTTGCAAAAGGTGCAGCTTCTGATTTATGTTTCAATCCATATCCAGTTTCAACAAGGAAAGATTTCATTCCGACATTTACTCCAGTTTGTACATCAATAAGTTTATCACCAACCATAAAAGAAGAAGTAAATTTAATTCCATAATCTAACTTTGCTTTTTCAAGCATTCCTGATTTTGGTTTTCTACAATTACAATCAATTGAGTAATTATTTTCTAATCCAGTTAAAAAATGTGGACAATAATAAAAGTGCGTTATGAATGCATTTTCTTTTTTTAACATTTCTTGTAGTGAGTCGTGAATTTTGTGAAGTTGATTTTCAGTTAAAAGTTCATGCGCTATTGCAGATTGATTTGTAACTACAAATACAGGAATATTCATTGAATTGAATTTATTAATTGCTTCTGCACTTCGGGGAATTAATGAAAGTTGATCGGCTGATGTTAAATAATTTACATCTTTATTGATTGTCCCATCGCGGTCCAAAAATATACCAACTCCGTTGTTACTCATTTATTTATAATAGAGCTTTGTTGTAAAGGGCAATGTATTTATTTGCGGAAGTTTTCCAGGAATAATCTTTTTGCATTGCGTTTTTAATAAGTTTACGCCATGCTGAAGGTTGGGAACAAACTTTTAATGCTCGTTCAACAGTAATTACTAATTCCTCTGAAGAATATTTAGTAAATGTAAAACCAGTTCCGCCAGATTTTGAACTATCAATTACAGTATCAATCAATCCACCAGTTGCTCGGACAATTGGAATTGTACCATAACGCATACTGTACATTTGATTTAATCCGCAAGGTTCGTATTTCGAAGGCATTAAATAAAAATCACTTCCTGCTTCAATCATGTGCGCTAAAATTGGATCGAAAGCTGCTTTGAAACTAAATTGACCTTTGTATTTTTTTTCTGCTTCAGAAAATAATTTTGTGAATTCTGGTTTTCCAGTTCCTAACATTACAATTCGTAATTTTAATTTCATTAATTCAGGAAGTGCACTTAAAATTATATCAATTCCTTTTTCAGGTACGAGTCTTGAAATAATTCCAATAATCGGAGTAGGCTCTTCACCTTTTAAATTAAATTTATCAATCAATTCTAATTTGTTGTCGAATTTTGAATCGATTGTATCAAAATTATATCTTTTTGAAATTATTGGATCAATTTCTGGATTCCAAATATTATAATCTATACCATTTAAGATCCCAAACAATTTTCTTTTTCGTTTAGAAATAACTTCATGAAGTCCATTAATAGTTTCTTTATCTTCACAAATTTCTTTTGCGTATTGCGGACTAACAGTTGTAATAATATCTGCAAATTCAAGTCCGGCTTTCATAAAACTATATTGACTATTGTTGTTCACTTGAAGCTTCGATAACAAAGATGGGGGAAGATTAGTTTTTGAAAATGAATTAGCTGGAAAATTTCCTTGATAATGTAAATTATGAATTGTAAAAATTGTTTTAATAGGAATAAAAAATGGATCGTCTGCGTAAAGAGTTTTCATATATGCAGGAATTAAACCAGTTTGCCAATCGTTGCAGTGAATGATATCAGGTTGCCATCCAAGGCGTTTTAAAGTTTCAAGAACTCCACGAGCAAAAAATATGTATCGTTCATCGTTATCCGGAAATTCTTTTAATGTTGTTGCACTAATGTAAATTCCATTTCTTCCATACAACTCCTTATTTGCAAGAAGATAAACTTGAACTTTAATTTTTAAATTCGAAATGAAAGAAGAATTTACATTTGCAACTTTTATTGAATTTCCGATTGGGAGTTGAAGCTCTTTTAATCGAATAACATCGTGCAATTTAAATTTGCGATCGCTAATTGTTCCGTAACGCGGCATCATTACTCGAATATCGTGGCCATGTTCTTTAATCATTTGTGGTAAAGCACTTGATACATCAGCCAATCCGCCTGTTTTTGCAAATGGTTCTATTTCGCTTGAAACAAATAATATTTTTAGGCTTTTAGACATTTTTTATTAGTTAATTGAGTTTTGATAAAAACGTATCTAAATTTACAAAAAATTTGTAAAAATCTCAATGAAAAACTACTTGAAACAAATATTAATTAATAGGTAATCAGCAAAATTATGATATATAATTAATCAACATTATCTTTTAATTCATTAATTTTATTAATACACTTCAGAGTTGTTAAATAATTTTTTAATCATTAAATGGAGGTCAAAATGGATGTAATTGAAATTGTTGCTAGAGTTTGTTACTCAGCAATTTTTATTCTTTCTGGAATAAATCACTTTACACAACTTGCAGGAACAACGCAATATGCAGAATCAAAAAAAGTTCCAATGGCAAAAACAATGGTGATGTTAACTGGAGTGATAATTTTAGTGGGGGGATTGTGTGTGTTATTTAATTATCAAGTTCAATATGCCGCACCAGCTTTGATTGGATTTTTATTACTTACAGCTTTTAAAATGCACAATTTTTGGACAGTTACAGATCCAATGGCAAAAGTTGGCGAAATGTCGATGTTTATGAAGAATATTTCTTTGGCAGGAGCAACTTATTTTATTTGCTGCGCCGGCGAAATGTGTGCAATGTGTAAAATGTAATGTTGTATCTATAGAATACTTTAAAGCCTAGAAATTTTTCTGGGCTTTTTTATTTATAACTTTTCGTTTTTATTCAGATACTTTAAAAACTACCAAGTTGCATTAAGCCACGATTCGTAAGTTTTTTGTTGAAGTGAAGTTGGTGCTTTTACTTTTGCAACCACATAAGTTGGTGTTGTTTGATAATTTGGCTGGAATGAAATCTCCTTAATTCTGTCTTCTCTAAAAACTGTAATTTTAATTGTCGTTAACGGATTCATTGAAGTAATTTTTTCAATAATTTCTTTTGCATTTACACGTTCACCGTTTAATGCAATTACTTCATCTTGAATATCCAAACCGGCAGACATTGCTGAAGAATTAATTATAACATTTCTAACAATTGCTTTTCCATTTTGATCGACAACTGTAAAGCCAGGATCAATTTCTTTAAGCGAATCTTTTACAGAAATTACTAAACCGACATTATTTAATATTTCTTCCCATGGCAATGGTTTTGTTCCATGAATATAATTTTCGAAAAATAAAATGAAAGAATGATCTGTTAAATTTTCAATATTTTTTTGGAAATCATCAACTGTAAATCCACCTTTTTCAAGTGGAAATTTTTCGAACATTGATTTCATAACATTATCAAGTGAATGTGAGTTGTTTGTTATTTTTCTGATTTCTAAATCGAGCAATAATGAAACGTTTGCACCTTTTTCGTAATAATCACTTTGGAAATTATAACTATGAAATGAACTTTTCCAAAATTTAATCCAAGCGTCGAAACTTGATTCGGAAAGCGATTGATTCAAATTCCCCGGACGACGTCGATCATTACGAACTTTTGTTGCAATATCATCAGTATAACTTTTTGCAGTTTTAAATTTTGTTCTGACTAAAATTAAATCATCATAATAAGATGTTGTTCCTTCCGAAATCCACAACTCTTTTGTATAATTTTCTTTTAAGAAATCATAAGGTGCAATTGCTTTTGGACGAAGTTGTTTAACATTCCAAGTATGGAAATATTCGTGCGAAACTGTTCCGAGTACGCTTGAAATATAAATATCGCGCTTTGCAAAATTAGCAGCTCTTTCTCCTAAAATTGTTGAATTAATATGTTCAGTTGCACCACCAGCTGTTGGAGTAATATGAAACATGAAAGTATAATTATCGTACGGCAACTTTCCCCAGAAATTTTTGTTGTATGATATTAAAGTTGAAAAATCTTTTTTTAGAGTATCGAAATTATAATTTGCCTCACCGAAAATTGAAATTTTATGTTCTTTCCCTTCGGCCATAAAAGTAAAATCTTTTTGTGTTCCAATTTCTAACGGACAATCTGTGAAGTAATCATAATTTGGAGCTGTAAATTTATTTTTTTCGATTTCAACTAATCCGGTTGTTACATGCCAATTTTTAAAAGGTGTAACTATAAGTGTTAAAGGAAGCGATTTATATTCTTCAGCATAAATAAAAATTGCACTCGGATCTACAAATCCGTGATCGGAATTTAATCCTTTTGTGCGAGCATTAAATTCATTTGCAAATATTTTATATTTAATATTAATTGATGTGCTAGAATTTAATTCAACCGACCAAGTTGTCTTGTCAGTTTTTTCCCATTTTAATAATTTACCTTTGGAATCTGAAACTGACATCGTTAGTAGATCTCCGGCAAAATCGAATACAACATATCTTCCGGATCGCCAAACAGGAAGTGAAAAATTAAATTTCTTCAATTTTTTCGGAAGATTGTCGAATTGCGCTTCCACTTCATAAATGTGTGATTGTGGTTCGGGCATTGAAAGTTTGTAGTTAATTGTAGTTTGTGAGTACATAACGTTAACAATTAGTAATAAAATAATTTGTTTGAATTGGAATAATTTTTTTGTCATAGTCGCAAAGTAACAAAAATCCCTTTTAGTATAAAATGAAATTTGGCAAACCCTTGTTTAATAAGAAGAGGATATTTATATTAGTTCAAAGAAATGGAGACATATAGTTCTAATTGTTAAGGTGTAAAACAGCGATTGAAATTACGCTCATTGCTGTAGTTATTTTTTTTGATAATACCTTAACAATCTCCAGTAAGAGAATCCGAAGATTGTTGTGGTTTACACCAATCTTCGGATTTTTTTATTTATGAGAACTTATAAAATATTACAATTTCTGATTTTCATTTCTTCTGCGATGATTAATGCGCAGGATTGGAAAATATTGGAAACAAGTTCCAATCGATTAGTTATTGAATATAGCCCGAAGTTTTATCCTGTTAAAAATCAAATTATTGAAAATAAAGAATTTCAATTTCATGATTTTCAGAATTCAAGCTCAATTGACAATCTGATTATTGGAAATCCTGATATTCGATTTCGATCTTTTCTAATTCAACTTCCATCTAGAATTGATCCAGTAATTTCAATTTTGCAAAATGAATTTGAAACTTTTAATAATGTTTCAATCATCCCTGTTCCTTCTAAAATTAAAAACAGTGAAACCTATTTATTGGAAAAAGTTTACAAAGAAAAAATTACAAATGAATCAGTTTTATTTCAGCCAGCAAAACTCGAACAAATTGGAGATGTGCAGGGAAAATTAATTGGTGCTTTAAAAGTATTTCCGTTGGAATATAATTCTGTCACGAAATCCTTAAAAAAATATTCGCGTATAGTTGTACAAATTGATTTTGAAAATAATATAAATGAGTTTATTCCAAAACTAATTGAAGATTTGCCAAGTTTAAATAGCGGACAAAATAAAATTGCTTCTTCAAAAACATCTCGAATAAGAAATGTTGAGCAAAGTCCATTTTCAGCAGGGAAGAATTATAAAATTGAAATTACCGAAGATGGAATGTATAAAATTAATTATACATATTTGAAAAATTTAGGAATTGAACCAACTTCTTTTTCGAGTATTAATGATATTAGAATTTTTGGGAATAGTGGTTCAATAATTTCCCGTTCGATTAAAAATTTACAAAATATTCCATATCCACAATTGGCTATCGATTATGTTGATAACAACCAAAATTCAAAATTTGATATTGATGATTATGTAATATTCTATGCAAAAGGGAGTTTCGGATGGAACTATAATAGTGCAAACAAATCATTTGAACATTATTTAAATCCATATTCAAATTCAAATTATGTTTTTTTGCAAATACTTTCGGGAAGTAGTAAAGTAAAATCAGTAGAAAAATTATCGCCAATAGGCTCAACAAACGGAATTGTTACTTCAACAACTGGAAAATATTTTTTTGATGAAGAGAAAACAAATTTAACTCAATCCGGATTGGAATGGTACAGTGCGCCGATGACAGATAATACTTCAAGAATTCTCAGTAATAAATTGCATGGTTATGTTGAAGGTACAGAAGTTAAATATTCTTATGAATTTTTATCTCGCTCACCAAATACTGCACAATATATTTTAACAGAAAATAATAATTCTGTTTCAACAATTGTAATTCCGGGAATGTCAAACAGCGAATTGTATGGCGATCCAATTGGTGAATATTCAAGAAGAGAAAAAGGTACGAAATCAATAATTCCAATTTTAACAGACAGTAGAAGTAATTTTAAAATAAATTATGTTGTTAATTCTGCAAGTGCCATTGGATATATAAATTGGGTTGAAATTTTATACAAACAAAAATTACAAGCTATAAATGATAATTTATTTTTTACATCTCCCGATTCAAACTCGATTGTTGAATTTCAAATAGATGGCTTTACTTCAAATCAAATTCAAATTTATGATGTGAGTGATTATTTGAATTTAAAAAAAATTACAAATATACAGCTTCAACAGTTGCAAGGGACATTTACTTTCAAAGATAATTTAAAGAATGGTGAAGTGAAGACATATTGGGCTGGAACTTCTTCTACTTACAAAACTCCAAAAGCAGGAATATTAATTCCAAATTCAAATATACTTGGAGAAATAACTGGCGCAGAGTTTGTAATTATTTCACATAGGAATTTTATTTCTGATGCGAATAGATTGAAAACTCATAAAGAACAATTACCACAACTTAATAAGTTAAAAACTATTGTTGTTGATGTTGATACGATATTAAATGAATTCGGATTTGGAATTTCCGATCCAGTTGCAATTAGAAATTATTTATTATTAGGGAAGCAGCAATGGCAAACAATTCCGAAATATGTTTTGTTTTTTGGTGATGGGAATTTTGATTTCAGAAATATAATGAAGATCGATAATAATTTACTTCCTACGTTTCAAACTGATAATTCAAATATCCAAATTTCATCTTACAATTACGATGATTTCTTTGTAATGCTCGATTCATTAAATTCAAACACTGTTTCACTTGCACATGGCAGATTGTCAGCTAAAATCCCTTCGGATTCAAAACAATTAGTTGACAAAATAATAAGCTATGAAACCAAACCTCCACTTGATCAATGGAAAAATTTAATAACAATTTCTGCAGACGATAGAAATATAAATAATAATATTGATGGCGCAGATAACGAAGAACAAGCCGAAAGACTTGCGCGTGAATTTATTCCTTCTTTGTATGAAGTAAAAAAAATATTTATCGGTGATTATCCAACTACAATTTCTTCTGCCGGAAGAAGAAAACCAGAAGCGCGAAGTGAACTTTTAAAACAAGTTAATTCTGGGACATTGTTGTTAAATTATACTGGGCATGGAAATCCAAAAGTTTGGGCGCATGAAAATATTTTAACTAAAGAAGATGTTAAAGTTGAATTTAAAAATGGAAATCGGTTGCCATTAATTGTTGCTGCAACTTGCGATTGGGCTCGGTTCGATGAAGTTGGCGAAAATAGTTCTGCAGAAGAAGCAATGTTAAATTCAAAAGGTGGGGCAATTGGTGTAATCAGCGCAACTCGCGCAGTTTTTTCGGGACCAAATGCTGAATTGAATTATGCTTTTTATAAATTCATGTTTCCATTAAATCCATTCACTCCGGTTTCTAGGATTGGCGATGCTCTTTTGTTGGCAAAAAATGATCCAGCTTCAGGAAGTTCAGAAAATAATCAGAAATTTCATTTGTTGGGTGATCCAACAATACGACTTGCAGTTCCGCAATATTATATTTCAATTGATAGTTTAAACGGGAAAAAGTTTTATCCAAATTCAAAAGATACTTTACGCGCGTTAGAAAAAATTACTTTTGTTGCTTCTGTAAAAGATCAGCAAAATAACATTCAAACTGGAATTAATGGGACTGCATTACTTTCTGTTTTTGATTCAGAGCGAAGTAAAACTATAAGTGATCTTGGAATTACATTTTCTTTTGTTGAACAGGGAGCTGTAATTTTTCGAGGAGAGCATTCGCTTGTAAATGGAAAAATGGAAGCGAAATTTATTGTTCCAAAAGATATTTCATATGAAAATAAAAGAGGTAGAATATCAATTTATTTTTCATCCACAAATATAGATGGACGAGGAAATTCGAACGATTTAATAATTGGCGGAACTTCAACAACGAGTTATACAGATAAAAAAGGTCCGGAGATTTCAATATTTCTTGATAGAGAATCATTTCAAAGTGGAGATTTTATTTCTGAAAGTCCGACATTATTTGTTCATTTAGCAGATAGTAGTGGAATTAATGCAACAGGAAGTGGAATCGGACATCGACTTGAAGCTTGGTTGGATGATAATAAACAAAGTATCGATCTAAATAATTATTACAGAAGTTCGAGAGATAATTATCAAAAAGGAGTTGCAACTTATAAATTTGAAAATCTGGAAACTGGAAAACATAAAATTCTTGTAAAAGGTTGGGATGTTTATAATAATTCTTCAGAAAAAATTTCTGAATTTTCTGTATCTTCATCGACAACTTTAAGTTTGTCGCAAGTATATAATATTCCGAATCCGGCAAGATCATCAACGAGATTCACTTTTCAGCATAATCAATTACAATCTATTGACGTTGAAATAAATATTTATACAGTTGCTGGAAGGTTGATAAGAAAAATTGAAATTCCATCTGTAACAGATAGATTTGTTGTTTATGATTATGATTGTCGTGATGAAGATGGAGATGAATTAGCAAATGGTATTTATATTTATAAAATAACTGCAACAACAATTGACTCACAATTAACAAACGAAGCTATTAGCAAACTAGTAATAATAGAATAGGGAAAATATGATGCTGAAAGATAAAAACATAAAACAAAATAATTATACAAAAATAATATTTTTACTATTAATTGTAGTTGGAATAGTTAAAAATGTTCAAGCTCAAGTTTCAACTTCAGCAGTTCCATTTTTATTAATTTCACCAAACGCACGCGCAAGTGGAATGGGAGAAGTTGGCACAGGAATCGGAGATGACGTTTCTACAGTTTACTGGAATCCTGCGGGACTCGCATTTTTAAAAGGTAGCGAAGCCAGCATCACACATTCAAATTGGTTGCCGCAATTTCAACTTTCGGATTTGTATTACGATTATTTTAATTACAGACAATATATTCCCGAGTTAGCAGGAAATATTGCAGCGAGTATTACATATTTTAATTTAGGAAAGTTTGCAAGAACTTCTGAACAAGGTCCTGAAGTTATCGAAGAATTTACATCATTCGAATATGCAATAACTTTAGGATACGGAACTTTTATTTTTGACGATTTTGCTTTTGGATTAAATTTAAGATTTATAAATAGTAGGCTCGCTCCATTTGGAACAGGAGCTGAAGAGGGAAAGGGAATTGCATACAATGTTAGCGCAGATCTTGCCGGACTTTATAAACCGAAACATCTAATTATTCCATTTGCTGATATTGATATTGGCGATAATTTTAGTTTTGGATTTAATCTTTCAAATCTCGGTCCAAAAATAACTTATATAGATGAATTACAAGCCGATCCTATTCCAACAAATTTACGTGTTGGATTTGCATTTTCTCCAATGAAGGATGATTACAATAATATTTTAATTGCTGCCGATTTCAGTAAATTATTAATTCGTCGTGGAAAAGATTTAGATGGCGATAATGAAATTAAAACTGATGAAGAAAAATCTTATACTGATCCTTTTTATAAAGCGGTTTTTACTTCTTGGACAGATCAACCATTTAATGAGGAATTAAGATCAATTATTAGTTCAGTTGGAGTTGAATATTGGTACGGAAAACCAAAGTTAATTGCACTTCGTGCCGGTTATTTTTATGAAGATCCAAAATATGGTAACCGAAAATTTAAAACTTTCGGTGCTGGTATTCGTTACGATATTTATGGATTTGATTTTAGTTGGATTAAAACAGAAGAAGAATTTCATCCACTTTCAGAAACTTTGCGTTTTACTTTATTAATCGGTTGGTAAGTTTATAAATACAAAATATTTCTGATGAAATTATTACTTCCAATATTTTTATTTATTATCTCTGTAAGCTCGCAAACTCTTTTACATCCACTTCGTTTAACTTCTGATAATCAAAATCCGAAATCAATTTCTAGAGATAATTTTGATACTTTAAAAATATTAGCAATTAGAGTTCAATTCAAAAAAGATTATGATGAACGGACAAGTGGAAATGGGGAATTTGATCTTTCAATTCCAAATACACTTTATGCAGATGCTCCTCCGCGAGATTCAATTTATTTTTCAGATCACTTAGAGTTTTCAAAAAATTATTTTCAGAAAGCAAGTAATGGAAAACAAATTATAAGTTCAACTTTATTTCCAAAAGTTATTACAGTTTCAGATTCAATGATTAAATATGCACCGTCAAATAATAATTACACTCCATTAGCAAATCTAATTGTTGAAACTTGGCAAAAAGCAGATTCGACTAATCCAAACTTTGCGTTTGAAAAATATAATATGTTTATAATATTTCACGCCGGAATTGGAAGAGATGTTGATTTGCGTGATGCTTTAGGTTACGAACCAACTCCATTTGATTTACCATCAATTTATTTTAACCTTTCAACTTTCAAAAATATATTTGGTTCAAATTTTTCAGGGATCAAACTTAAAAATAGAAATTTTACAATCACAAATAGTGCGCTACTTCCCGAAACGGAAAATAGATTTCTTCCATCTGTAAGTGGCTTATTTCATTACAAGTTGGGGATTAATGGATTAATCACATCAATGATCGGAAGTCATTTGGGACTTCCAGATTTATTCGATACGAAAACGGGAAGATCGGTAATCGGTAGATTTGGATTAATGGATGGCGAATCGATTTTTAGTTTTCACGGATTATTTCCTCCGGAACCTTCAGCGTGGGAAAAAATTTATCTCGGTTGGGTTGAACCAATTACACTTTCAAAAAATATAAATGGAATTATTTTACCGGCAGTGAGTAAATATTCTTCAGGGAGTGATACGATTTACAAAATTCAAATTAGTGCAAAAGAATATTTTTTAATTGAAAATCGACACAGAGATGCAAAAGTAAATGATCAGCAAATAACTTTGAAGTGGCAGGGAAGTGTAATTAAAAAAACAATCAAGTTTGATGATGATTCGGTAAATTATTCAACAAACAATTTTTTATTTGGAAATATAATTGATGTTGATGAATTAGATTGGAGTTTACCCGGAGTAAAAGATAATATTTTTTCATATCAAGGTGGAATGTTAATTTGGCATATAAATGAAAATGTTATTGAAAAAAATTATTCTTCAAATAATATTAATGCCGATGCAAATAATCGTGGAGTTGCTTTAGTGGAAGCAGATGGTTCGAATGATATTGGACAACAGTATTCAATATTTCATCCCGGAGGAGGAGCTGAAAGTGGAAGTATTTTTGATTTTTGGTTTAAAGATAATAATGCACCTCTTTATAAAAATGAATTCTCTGAAAAATCTACACCAAACTCAAAATCACAAAGTAAAGCTCATACAAATATTACTCTCAAAAATTTCAGTAAAAATTTTCCAATAGCAACTTTTGATTTTGAAAAAAGCCAATCCAAAATTTCAATTGAGTTAGTTCGTAAAATAAATTCAATAAAGAAAAATTATAATGACTCTCCTGTAATTGATGATGTAAATAACGATGGAACTCCAGAAATTATTTATACTTCCGGTGATTCAATATTCTGTATTACTTCAGAAGGAAAATCAATTTTCAGAAATACTTCTAGTATTTTTTCTGATAAAGGTGGAAAGTTTCAACCGATTATTATCAAAAATTTAATTTTACCAAATACCAAATTGGTAGCAGGTGTTAGTGACAGCTCGATATATTTATTTCAGCCTTCGGATATGGAAGATAACGGACTTGCCGATAATTATTTAACAATAAATTTATTTGACAATATTTCAACACCATTATCGTTTGGAATGCTTGAAAATAATAAATCCTATTTTGTAGTTGGAACAAAAACCGGGAAAGTATTTAAAATAGGAATCGATGGTTTTACAATTTCAAAAGATAAATTGTTTGAAAGTTCCGGAGAAGTAAAATCTTTAATCCTTTCAAAAGATGAAGTGCTTGCAGTTTATGATTCTAAAATTGTTAATAATAAAGGGAAGAGTTGGAATTTTACTTCACAAATAATTTCAGCATCGTATATTTCTAATTCGTGGTTTTCATTAATGCCAAGGCTTGTTATTGTAACTTCGGATGGGAGATTAACTTTTATCCAAAGAAATTCGGACGACCTTAAAACATATTTGATGAGATCAATTCCAACAGCACCTCATTCAATTGCTGATGTGAATGATGATGGAATGGCGGATATTCTCATTCCAACTTCTGAAGGAATTTCTGCATATCAATGGAATGGAGTTCCGGTTGAAAAATTTCCAATTCAAGTTAAAGATGGAGGAAAAATTTTATCAGCTGCAATTGTTGCAGGTAAAAAAAATTCAAAAGAAAAATTAATATTTTTTGGAACTGATAAAGGGCATTTATATTCCTTTAATAATAATGGAGAAATGATTTTAGGATTTCCTGTACAAACTGGTGGAATAACTTCCAATATTTCTGTTTACAACTCTTACATCGCAGTTACATCACTTGATTCATCTATTTATTTCTGGAAAACTTCAGATTTAATTGATACAACAAAAACCTATTGGAGTAATTTTTTGGGAGATCCATTGCACACAAATAATTATTCAGTGATAGAAAATTCTCCGCCAACAGTTTCAGAATTAATGACGAGTAATTCAATTTATAATTGGCCGAATCCTGTTTACGATAATACAACATATATTAGATATCATCTAAATAATGAAGCTACTGTAACTATAAAAATATTTGCAATTAATGGAGAGAAAATAATTGAGTTAGCTGGAACAAATTATGTGGGAATAGATAATGAAATTGCTTGGGATGTGAGTTCAGTTAAAAGTGGAATTTATTTTGCACACGTTGTTGCAGAAAAAAATAATTCAAAATATTCTAAACTTATAAAAATTGCTGTTGTGAAATGAAAAAAGTTTTAATTGTTTTCACAATTTTATTTCAATTTGCATTTGCTCAAGAAAAGCACATCAATAATTCCCACGTGGATTGGGAAACAATCGAAACAAAACATTTTTATGTTCATTATTATTCTGGAACTGAAAGAAGTGCAAAAGTAATTTCTAAAATTGCTGAAGAAATTTATGAGCCGATAACTTCACTTTACAAATATGAACCAGATACAAAAATAAGTTTTGTAATAAAAGATTTTGATGATTACTCAAATGGAGCTGCATATTTTTTTGATAACAAAATAGAAATATTTGCACCTGCTCTCGACTTCGATTTGCGCGGAACTCATAATTGGCTGCGAAATGTTGTAACGCACGAGTTCACACATATTATTCAATTGCAAAGTTCGATGAAGTTTAGCCGAAAATTTCCCGCAGTTTATTTACAGTGGTTAAATTATGAAGAAGAACGCCGACAAGATGTTTTGTATGGTTATCCAAATGTAATTGCATCCTATCCAATTTCGGGAATTAATGTGCCAAGTTGGTTTGCGGAAGGTGTTGCACAAAATAATCGTCCGGAATTTGAATACGATAATTGGGATTCTCATCGTGATATGATTTTACGAATTTATGCTTTAAATAATAAATTGCTAACGTGGAATGAAATGAGTGTGTTCGGTAAAAATTCTTTGGGAAATGAATCTTCATACAATGCCGGTTTCTCGTTGTCGAGATATATTCATAATAAGTATGGTGAAGAAGCAATTCCTAAAATTGCGAGAGTGTTATCAAATTATTCCAGTTTTACAATGAGTGATGCAATTCAAAATGTTTTAGGAAAATCTGGCGAAGAACTTTATAGCGAATGGAAAAAATATATTACAGAAGATTATAAAATAAAAAGTGAATTAGTAAAAAATAATTTAAATGAAGGAAAAATTATTTCGAATGAAGGTTTTGGAAATTTTTATCCAACTTATTCTCCGAGTGGAAAAAAATTAGCATTCTGTTCTACAAAAGAAAGGGATTACTTTAGCCAATCTTCTCTTTATGTGAAAGATTTAAAAGGTATTGAGGATGAAGAAATAATGAAAAATGTGAGTTCTTCGTTAACGTGGAGTAAAGATGAAAACTTACTTTATTATTCCAAAATTACAAGTGATAATAAATATTTTTCCGAACAATCCGATATATATTTTTGGAATTTTGCTGATGAAGAAGAAACAAGATTAACTTTTGGATTGCGAGCAATGAATCCAACTTTATCTCCAGATGAAAAATGGATTGCTTTTGTTTTTAGTAGAGATGGGACTTCAAATTTAGGAATTGTTTCGATTGATGGTAAAAATTATAAACAAGTTACAAAATTTCAAAATGGTGAATTATGTTCTGTTCCAAAATATTCTCCAGATGGGAAGAAAATAATATTTGGTTTCTCAGAACGTAATACACAAGATATTGGAGAATATTCATTTTCAGATTCTTCGTTTAAAATTATTTTAATAGGTAATGAAGATCAACGTCATCCTAATTATTCAATAAGTGGAAATGAAATATATTTCAGTTCAGATAAAACAGGAATTTACAATCTGTATAAATACAACTTAGAGAGCCAACAACAATCGCAAATTACAAATGTATTGGGAGGTGCATTCTATCCTTCAATAAATACAAATGGTAAAATTGTTTTTTCACTTTACACTCAAAATGGATTTATAATTTCTGAAGTCGAAAGCGAAGTTAAATTAGATTATTCTAAATACACATATTTAAAAGAAGAAATTATTGTAAAAAATAATATTTCTAATTCAACCGAGTGGAATAATTTGAAAATGTTTAATGACACCAATATTGAAATGCCAGATTCAAAATCATATCAAAATATTTTTACTTCAATGTCGATTATTCCATTTTTACGATTCGATAATTACAACAAAGGAAACAGCGGAATACAAAATATGAAACCCGGATTTTATTTTACATCGACTGATGTAATTGATAAATATAGTTTGTTTGGTGGTGTTGCAATGAATTCATTATTTGAACGAGATGTTTTTTTAATATTTGATTACAGAGATGCACTTCCAATTTTTTATCAATTAGGATTATCGCCAACATTAACTTTGCAACTATTTAATGTTACAAGAAAAAATAATTCAGAGTTGGAATTAGTAAGAGGGTTTAATAAATATCCCCTGAAAATAACTTATGGTTTGTCCGAATTTTCTTTTTCATTGAAACATCATATTTATAGTGAAGCCGATTTGTTAACTTTTTCTTACGTGATGAGCAATTACACAGCAGATATTGGTTCATTTCAAATTCCTGGCGATGAAACTCATCTTCCAATTTTAATTCAAGGTTCAACGGAAAAATATTATGAAGCCAATTCATTTTCACTTCAGTTGGATTTATATGGAATAAAAAGATCGACTACAATGGAAATTAATCCAGTTGGAAATAAATTTAAAATTAAATACGAAAAAAGTTTCAGCAAATTTAATTCAACCGGTGAATATGAAGATGTTGGAGGTGGGAATTGGTTGCTGAAACTTGAACCATTTAATCTTGAAAAAGCTGAAATCCAATTTCGTGAACATTTAAAAATTCCATTTACAAAACATACTTTATCTTTTTATGTTAAAGGAAATTCAATTCTTGGTAAAACAATAACTCAAGATTATTTTTATAATTATGCAGGTGGTTTAATCGGAATGAAAGGTTATCCATTTTACTCAATTGGTGGAAACGAAATGGCAATTATTAATACAACTTATAGATTTCCAATTATTGAAAAATTGGATTTGCAATTTGCACAAATTCAATTCAATAAACTTTATGGTTCAGTTTATTATGATTTTGGAAATGCTTGGAATGGTGAAAATAATTTTAAAAATTGGAAAAGAGATTACGGAGCAGAATTGAGAATGGAAATGTTTTCTTTTTATTCTTATCCAACAAGTTTATTTATTAATGCTGCTTATGGTTTGGATCGAATTTCATTTACTGAAAATAATCAAAATGTAAATTATGATCCTTCGTGGCGATATTATTTAGGAATATTATTTGGCTTCGAGATTGAATAAAAATATGAAAATTATATTTTTAACATTAATAACAATTTCACTTTTTGCTGGTGATAATAACCCGAAGAGAAGTTTCTATTATGATATTCAAAATTTTCAAGATACCGTAAAATCAGAAAGTAAGATTTACGAACAACAAAAAATATCTCCGAAAAAAGCTGGATTTTATTCTGCAATATTACCTGGAAGTGGAGAATTTTTATCTCAAAATTATTATCAATCTTTATTTTTCCTTTCGACAGAATTAATTACAATTACTAGTTTTTATATTAATAATACAAAAGGGGATGATCAAACTTCTTTATTTAAAAAATATGCAAATGAAAATTGGAGTGTTGTGAAATATGCAGAATGGTTAAATAAAAATGGTGCAAAGTATGGTGACGCTGCGACTATAAATATTAATCCGAACACTTCACTTTCACCTTGGGAAAGAATTAATTGGGATGAATTGAACGCTTGGGAAGCTAATCCTCACTCAATTGGATTTACGCACGTTCTTCCAGCTTACGGAAGTCAGCAATATTACGAACTGATTGGAAAATATTTACAATACAAATATGGTTGGAAAACATTTCAATTTAATGGTGATCCTTTGGGTGATGATAATTATTCCACCGATGTTTCTCAGGAAATTAAAAATTATATGGCGATGCGAGGTAAAGCAAATGATTTTTATAAAGTTGCAACTTATTTTTCATTTGCAATTTTAGTAAATCATATTGCAAGTGGATTGAATGCAGCGTGGCAAGCAAATAGTTTTAATAATTCTGTTGATGCAAATGTAAGTTATTCATTCGATCGAATTAGTGGGAAACCAATTTCGGAAATATCTTTGAAAATAAAACTTTAATTATTTATTAACTCGTTTAATATTAATTAATCCGCCGATAAAAAAAATAATATTTGGTAACCAAGCTGTAAAAAATGGATTGATATCACCATTGTAACCAATTACTTGGATTACTTTCGTACAACCCAAATAAAAAAATGTAATTGAAATTGCAAGTCCAAATTGCAAAGCCATTCCACCTTGTCTTTTAGTAAATGAAAATGGAACTCCGAAAAGAACTACAATGAAACTTGCAAATGGAAAAGAAACTTTGCTATAAAAATCGACCATCCATCTTGAAATTGGATTTCCACTTAATTTTTGTCGATTAACATACTCCTTAAGTTCTTCATAAACCATTTCATCCGGACGATCTACTTTAATAATAATATCTTTTGGTGCATAAGAAAGAGATCCTAAATTATAATTACTAAATTTAATATGTTCCTCTTTTTCAACATTTCTATAAATTACATCGTACATAATCCAATTAGAAATTAAAGTATCGAACAAAACATAATTTGCATCGAATCTTTCAATTATAGAAAGTCGAGTTGAATCTTTAAATTTTATAAATGAAGGGAAGTTTCCTCTTTTTAAAGCATCGTCGTAAGTTAACATTGATAAAATTGCTTTTGAACCTTCTTGCAAATAAATATCACTTCGCGCATTTTCTAAAGTTACTGAATCAATTCTTCTTTCGATTGCATATTTTTCCCGATTTGCAACAGGAACAATCCACCCATTAAAATAGACCGAGAATAAACTTACAATCAATGAAACAAAAATTATCGGAAGCATAAATCTATATAAACTCAAACCGCATACTTTCATTGCTGTAATTTCATTTGAATTTGACATTTTCCCTGTAGTGAAAAGTGATGATAGCAACATTGAAATTGGAGTCATCAATTTAATTATTTCTGGAATGAACATTACGTAATACCGAATTATTGTTTCGTTTGATGAATTACTATCAATAAAATTATCAAGTTTCTCCATCATATCGATTGAAACAAAAATTATTACAAATACAATTAATGAAAATATTGCAGTTGAGATAAATTGTTTTATTATATATCTATCGAAATAGGTCAAGTTATATTTTTAATTAATATTTCTTTACGTTTTGATTTTAATCTAAAATTTATTGGGCTCTTTGCAACAATAAAGGTGAGCGCTACTCCAAGTAACCCCAATACGATATTAGCCATCCACATTCCAAGCCAAGGATCAATTATTTGTCGATCAGCAAGTTTTTCACCACTAATTAAACCGGCCCAATACAAAATAAAAAATCCGATACTAATCGAACCGGCAACTCCCATTCCACTTCTTCGAGTAATTACACCAAGTGGTGCGCCAACTAATACAAATATTAAACATGCAAATGGAATTGAATATTTTTTATGCACTTCAACCATATATTCGCGAATGGATTGAGTTAAAGAATTTTTATTCATAAACTCAACATCAAGTAAATTTGAATACATCATAACTTGACTTCTTGCATCTGAAAATGGTTTTATATTTTGCCAAACAGAATCTTCCGGAGTTGATTGTTTAACGGAACCATTTATTTGAATATTTCTCAACGCGCTATTTAAAGTATTAATCCGATAATCAAAACCATCAATTTTTTTTTGTAAACTATCGACAATGTAAAGCATCGCGCCAGCACTTAATTCACGATCACCTCTTGTGAAAGCATTATCGGAAGATCTGATAAATTCAAATCCTTCGGCAGGTGTTGTAATTCGTTGATGTTTAAATTTTACAATTCGATACATTCTCGGATCTTTTTGTGAAGTCTCATGAACTTCACCATTAAATAAATCAACAATTATTTTTTGGTAATCATTCGAAAATGAAATTCCACCAGTCTTTGCAGAAATAATAATATTTTTAGAATAATCACGATGGTCATAAATTATTGCTTCTTCAAAATTATTTGAATTCTCAAAAGTTTTTCTAACAACCATACTATAACCTTGAAGCTCCTGTGAAAAAACGCCTGCTGTTAAAGCCAAAGTTGGTTTCTTTTTTCGAATATCAATCATTAAAGTTTTTAATTTATGATTGGCTTCCGGAAGAATTACATTATTGAATTCAACCATGAGAAAAGTTAACAGGATTCCAAATAAAACAATTGGTTTCATTATTGTGAATAGACTAACACCATTTGCTCGTAAAGCAGTAATTTCATTTTGAGATGCGAGTTTTCCAAATCCCATTAAAGTTGCAATTAAAATTGCCATTGGAACTGCAAGTACAATTATCCACGCAAGATTTAAAAGTAGAAGTTCAATTATTACAAAAGTATTTATCCCTTTTCCAATTAATTGATCGAGCATCTTCATCATAGCTTGTAAAATAAAAACCCCCATCAAAGTTGCGAACGCTCCAACAAATGGCGAGATGTGCGATTTAAGAATGTATCGGAATAAAATCATTTTGTGCAATATAACAATGCTTAGCAATGTATTCAATTTCATTGCATTTCTTGTAAGTTTAGATTAGAAAACGTAAATTTGTACAATATTCAATAACATGGAGTCAATGCATAATTTTTGCTACTAGTTTTTATTTAATAAGCTGAATTGCACAATTGCAATTCATGAAATTAGTTTAACATTGATTCTATCAAAAAACACAATTTAACATTGAGGCTGTTTATCTTTTTGCGAAAGTTCATATTTATTGGACTCTCCTTAATTATTATTTCACTTTTAACAATTGCATGGAATGAAGATACATTTTCTCACAGTTTGATTGATGGAAATGATTCCACGATTGTAATTAAAAAAGATTCTTTAAGATTACCCGCCGACACTTTGTTTCGGTACAGACAATTTAAATTTAGCAGAACTTCAAATTCAACAGCTTCACTTTCATCTGAAAAAGTGTATTCACTTTTTTTACAAACTCCTTCAGTAATTCAAAAAGTTGTAAAAATAGATTCAACTGGAAAATTTGTAATAGTAAGAGAAATGTTGGACGATGTAGATATTCGAAATCCTCTTAAAATTTCTTTTGACGAATATGTTCAATTTAGATTAAATGAAGGATATTATAATTCATTAAAAGATTTAGTAGCTGCTCAAACTTCTACACAAAAAAAGGGAGATGGTTTATCGCAACTTCTGGGAAGTTTTACAAATATCGATATTCCAATTCCTGCAAATCCGGTTTTCAGTATTTTTGGTCCGCCAAGAATTAATTTACAAATATCAGGCGCGGTTGATATTCGTGCAGGGTTTAGAAATACAAAAACCGATCAAAGTACAATTTCACGACTTGGCTCGGAAAGAAATGAACCAGATTTTTCACAAGATGTACAAATTAATGTTAGTGGAACAATTGGCGATAAATTAAATATTTTAGCCGATTGGAATACTCAACGAACTTTTGAATATGAAAATCAACTTAAAATAAAATACACCGGTTATGATGATGAAATTATACAAAGTATTGAAGCAGGTAACGTATCACTTTCAACAAATTCCTCTTTTATTTCAAGTAGTTCCGCTTTGTTCGGAATTAAAGCTGCAATGCAAATTGGACCACTTAAATTAACAACTGTTGCTTCGCAAAAAAAAGGACAAATTCAGGAAAAATCAATTTCAGGTGGTTCGCAAGAAGTTCCATTCGAAAAGAAAACTTGGGAATATTCTCGCGACCATTATTTTGTTGATACAAGTTATATCAAATATTTCAATCCATTTTATACTTCTTTACAGGGAAACGCGGCTGTTCAAATTGTTGATGCAGAAGTTTGGATAACTCATCTTGGTCCAAACGACCCGAATGAACGAAAAGCAAATGCGTTTCTAAATTTGGATTCATTTGATCAAACTTTAAAAAATTATGATACACTAAGAAATATAAATAAATCTATTCCCGGAGAAATTGAAATTGGAAGTTGGGATAAATTAGATCAAAAGGACTACGTAATTCACGAATACACTGGTTATGTAACTTTCAATAAATCAATTCAAGATGGACAAGCAATTGCAATTGCATATCGTGTTGCAAATGGAATTGGACCGAGTGACGATTTATTTTATGGTGATTTTACAAATACTTTGCAAAAGGGAGATTCAATTTTGGTTTTAAAATTAATTAAACCAAAAAATTTAATTCCACAATTTACAGCACCATGGAGAATGTTATTAAAAAATATTTATTCATTAGGTGGAAGAAATATTTCGAAACAGGGATTTGAATTGCAATTATTTTATCAACTTCCTGCAAAAGAACCAATTACAGAAATTGCCGGTGTAAAATTATTAAGTTTATTTAATTTTGATAATATCAATGATGTTGGTGCAAAAACTCCAGATAATGTGTTTGACTATAATCCTCCATTTACAATTGATGAAGCTCGAGGTGAAATTATTTTCCCGCATATTCGTCCGTTTGATGATGGCATTAAAGAATATTTTTTAAAAAACGGAATTTCAGTTCCAGCTGATTCATTTACATTTAAAAAATTATACGACACAACACAACTTGCTGCACAATACGAAACTTCTAAAGATCGATTCGTGATAAAAGGTAAAACGAAAGCGGGAAGTTCGAATACAATTAATTTGGGATTTAATGTTGTTGAAGGAAGTGTTCAAGTTTTATTAAATGGACAAGCTCTCGCAATGAATATTGATTATACCGTGGATTATATTGTTGGACAAATAGTTATAAAAAATCAGGCAGCATTAGTTCCGGGAGCAAATCTTCAAGTTAAGTTCGAACAAAATGATTTATTGCAATTGGCTTCTAAAACTTTAATTGGAACTCGTGGCGAAATGAATTTAAATGAAAAAACAAATTTTGGTTTTACAGTTATGACTTTAGAAGAGCAAACTTTGAGTGATAAAGTTAGATTAAATGAAGAACCAATCCGTAACACAATTATGGGATTTGATTTTACTACTGGCGGAAATTTAAATTTATTAACTGATGCATTAAATTTTCTTCCCGGAATTTCAACAAACGCACAATCGAATTTTACTCTGCGTGGAGAAGCAGCGTATATGTCGCCAGATCCAAATACCAAAAAAAGTACAATCGAAATTGACAATGCAAAAGGAATTGCTTTCATCGATGACTTTGAAGGAAGCAAGCGAACGATTCCATTGGGAGTTGGTTATGGAATTTGGAAGGATGTGAGTCCACCAATTTTAAATTTAGCTGATACAGTTTTGATGAAATCGAAAGCAAAAATGTATTGGTATAATATTCTTCCAAGTGATGTAACTGTAAATCAAATTTGGGGAGATAAAAAATTTGTTGCTCGTGGACAGGAACAAGTTACTGCACTCACTTTAAGATTTGATCCTCGCAAAAGAGGAAGTTATAATTACTCAATGGATCTTCAATCTACAATTCTTTCAGATCCAACTAAAAACTGGGGAGGAATTCAGCGGATGGTTTCTTCAAGTGTAATTGACCTTGTTCGCGAGAATGTAAACTTTATTGAAGTTTGGGTAAAAGTTATTGAAGGTTACGAAAAGGCGAATACAAAAGTTTATATCGATCTTGGAATTATAAACGAAGATATAATTCCAAATAAACTTTACAATACAGAAGATAAAGGATTATTTAGAAATGGAATTTTAAATGATGGTGAAGATACTGGAGTTGATGGATTAACAAACGATGAAGAAAAAACTTATTACTCTTCATTTATAGAAAAAAATAAAACAATCTTTCCGGAAGTTTTAGAAGATCCTGCAGGTGATAATTGGTCGTACACTTCATCATCTGATTTTACTTTAATCAACGGAACAGAAAATAATGGAAGTAGTGAAATTGGAAGATTTCCAGATACAGAAGATTTTAATAAAAATAATATTTTGGATCAAACCGATAGTTATTTTACTTACGAATTAAATCTTGATACAAGTGCAAATAATTTACAAAGAGTTGGTGTCGGAAATTATGGATGGTATCAATACAGAATTCCGCTAAATGAATTTTCTTCAAAAGTTGGCAAACCAGATTTTTCAATTATAGAAAGTATTCGATTGTGGGTAACTGGAAATAACAAACCACTTGAAATGCGAATTGTTGATTTTAATTTAGTTGGTAATCAATGGGAAGAAATTGTTAAAAACGATTCAACTTTTAAAGTTAGTACAGTTAATATCGAAGATAATCCAGAATACACAAGTCCACCGGGAGTTGATCGTGCAAGAGATAGAACTATTCCCGATCAAGAAGTTTACGGAAATGAGCAATCGCTTTCACTAAATATTAAAAATTTAAATGACAACGAAACTAGATTTGTAATAAAAAGATTTTCATTTCGACCTTTAGATTTTTTTAATTATCGCGAATTAAGAATGTTTGTTCATGGACAGGAAATTGACAAAGGTGCATTTAAAAGATTTAGTAGCGACCCAATTAATCCTGATGCTGAAATGGTTGTTCGATTTGGTGCTGACAGTATGAACTATTACGAATATCGCGCGCCAGTTTTGCCAGGTTGGCACGAAGCAAATAATGTGAGTATTAAATTTTCTGATTTGACTTCGCTTAAACAGGGAAGAGATTCAGCAAATCAAATTGTTAGTTATCCTGTTAAAGATGGACCAACAGGTTCAAGATATGTTGTAAAAGGAAATCCAACTTTAACAAAAGTTTTATTTATTGCTGTCGGCGTACAAAATGTTCAGTCGAAAGGAGTAATTCAACTAAATGGTGAAGTTTGGATTAATGAACTACGTTTAACGGATGTTGATGATACTCCCGGTTGGGCATATTCTGTAGCATCAACTATAAAAATTGCAGATCTCGGAAATATTGCTTTTAATTATTCTGAAGTCGATCCGTTTTTTCATCCACTTCAAGCACGTTTTGGAAGTCGAACTACAAATCGAACTTGGAATGCAAGCGCCTCTTTTTCGTTAGAAAAATTTTTACCGGAAAGTTGGGCTGGAACTTCATTCCCATTTAGCTATTCCCATTCCGAAGGATTGGTTTTGCCGAAATATATTCCGAGTTCAGATATTGATATTGATAAAGCTGCAGATCAACTTCAAACGGTTGTTAAAAGTAAAACTGGTTCTGTTGATTCTGCAAATACATCGAGAACTAATTTTATTTTAGAATCGCAAACTTTACAAATTTCAGATAGTTATGCATTGCCTAGTTTTAAAATAAATCTTCCAGGCGATTATTGGATTGTGAAGAAAGTTATTAATCAATTTAATTATGGATTTACTTACGCAACAAGTTCAATGCGATCGCCAACAATTAAAAGTAAAACAAATTGGGGATGGAATTCCCGAGTTGGTTACACTTATAGTTTGTCTTCAGATAATTATCTTGAACCATTTAAACTTGATTGGACAGATTTATTTGATTCATTCAGGGAGTATAAAATATTCTTTCCAATTACTTCATATAATTTTTCGTTGAATGCAAGTAGATCGCAAACACAAGAAAATCTTAGAAATCAATTAAAAGAAATTGATCCAACAAGAAGTTTTTCTGCCGGAAGAAGTTTAGGTTTTAATTGGAAACTTACTGAACGTGGTTTACTAAATTTATCCGGAGATTATAATTTAGATATTGGAAGTACGCTTGTTCATTTAGAAACTGATACATCGAAAAAACAGAGAAGATTTACAGATATTCTTCGTGAACTTATTGGAAAAGAACAGTTAATAAATTTTGGTGAAGATAATGCTTATTCTCAATCGTTTAATATTAATACACAGCCAGCAATTTTATCAATTTTAAATATTGAAAAATATGTAACACTTACTTTTCGATATGGAGTTTCATACAGATGGACAAATAATCTTCAGCAAAGTGATTTAGGAAAAGGTACAAGTTGGGGAAATTCAATTAATTTAAATTCAGATATAAGTTTGCGTGCAATGGTTGAAAGTTGGATGCCAAAAACGAATGAAGTGAAACCAAAAGAGACTACAAAACGGAGCAGATTTGAAGAAGAGGAAGATTCTCCATTAATTGATGAGGGAGAAAAGTTAATTAGGAAAGATATAAAGGTTGATACTACAACAAGTACTTTAAATTCTCCTGTCGGCAATAAGTTTACAGCTCTCTTTAGAAATTTTATTAAAACACCTTTTCTTGATTTTGATAGAATAAGTTTATCGCTAACTCAAACTAATGCAGCACAAAATAGTGGTGTTCCCGGTCGTCCCGGTTTTACAAATTTATTGGGAACTTTACCATTTGGAAATTATGATCCGAAATATGGTCCATCGCGACTTTATCAATTAGGATTTGTTAGTGAACCGACTACAGATATTGTCGGCATCGAATCAAAAAGTAGTTTTCCATTTTTTAAATTTAATACTGAATCGGGATTACGTGCGAAGAATGCAAATATTACAGATGGCTTCACACAAAGTAATAAATTTACAATCAGAACAAATCGCAATTTATGGGAAGGTGCAAGAATTGATCTTAGTATGAATGTGAACGTTGATTTTTCAAAAAATAAATCTTTGAAGACAGATGAATTTGGAGTGCCAACAGTTGTAAGCAGTATTTCCGGCGGTGGAGTTGAGAGATCGTTTTTAACAATTCCATTTTTAAATAATATTACAAATGTTTCTGAAATTTATTCAAAATTAAAAGAAGATGTTACTGACAAACGAACTGACGATTTAAAAATGTCGGAGGCATTTGAAGATGGACTTGAAACTATGAGCGGACTTAGAAGATTACTTGGTCAATATACACCGCATCTCAATTATTCTTTTTCTTGGGATGGATTAGAAAAAATTTCTTTCTTCCAAAGTTTTGTAAATCGTGTTTCGCTTGAGCATAATTATACTTCATCTTATCGCAAAGCATTAAGAGGAAATCCTTCCGGTGGAACTTTAGTTGAATCTCAAAGAATTAATTATGGATTTTCTCCTTTAATTGGAATGAGTGTTACATTCAAAGAAATGTTTAAAGGAAATATTAATTCAAATATCAGATATTCAACAAATGCTTCATATGATTTAATTCCGACATCGAAAAATATTTCAGAAAATAATGCAACTGAAATATCTTTCACAGGTGGATTTTCAAGATCAGGATTTGAAATTCCATTTTTTGGATTAGCACTTTCAAATGATGTGGATATTAGTTTATCATATTCATTCACAAAAAATTCGAGACAAACATTTTCAAGTGAGAATTTAGGAGATCAAGGAACTCCCGGAGAAGGATCATCTCGAACAACATTTGAGCCACGTTTTCGTTATGTTTTAAGTTCAAAAGTGACAGCTGCATTATTTTATAGATTTACACAAGTCCAACCAGATGCCGGTGGTTCTAGAATTCCCGGTTCTACAACAAACGAAGGAGGATTAGACATTCACATTTCAATACAATAATTAAATTGTATTTGGAACTGACTGTCTGTAATTTTTAATATGAATACAGAAAAAAAGATACTTTGGGTTGATGATGAAATAAATTTGCTTGTTCCTCATATTCAATATTTAAAGGATAGAGGATATGAAGTTGATACTTCAACAAATGGAAATGAAGCTGTTGAATTAGTTCAACAAAAAAATTATGGCTTAATTCTTTTGGATGAAATGATGCCAGGAAAAGATGGACTCGCAACTCTTACAGAAATAAAAGCTCTTCGACCATATTTACCAGTTGTAATGGTTACAAAAAATGAAGAAGAATCTTTAATGGAAGAAGCAATTGGAAGTATGATTGCAGATTATTTAACAAAGCCGGTTAATCCAAGCCAAATACTTTTAGTTTGTAAAAAATTTTTCGATAAGAAAAAATTAGAGGAAACACAAATTTCAAAAGAATACATTCAGGAATTTAATTACATCTCGCAACAATTAATGAGTCCAATGGAATTAAATGAATGGTTCGACCTTTATAAAAAATTAACAATCTGGCAAATGCAATTGGATGATTATCCGCAATTGGGAATTCAGGAAATGCTGGCGGATCAATATAAAGAATGTAACTCTGCATTTTCGAAATTCATTGAACAAAATTATACAAGTTGGATTAATGAAAAGGAAAAAAATAAACGACCGACACTTTCACATGATATTGTTGAAAAATATGTTGTTCCGCATTTAGAAAAACAAAAAGCTATTTTTTTTATTGTTGTTGACTGTATGCGACTCGATCAATGGCTTGTAATGGAAAGAGAATTGCATAATTTATTTTCAATTAAAACTGATAATTATTTATCCATTTTGCCAACTGCAACTCCATATTCACGAAATGCAATTTTCAGTTCATTACTTCCTAATGATATCGCTAAAATTTATCCTGAATATTGGCAAGGTGATGAAGTAAATGAATCCAGTTACAATAAATATGAAAAAGAGTTACTTCTAAAATATTTTGAGAGAAAGCGAATTACAATTAATCCAGAATTGAAGTATTTCAAAATATATGATACAGATGTTGGCTGGCAATTGCAGAAAACTATAAGTTCATATGTAACAAATAAACTTACATGTATCGTTGTAAATTTTGTTGATATGCTTGCACATCACAGATCGGACAATATGTTATTGAAAGAAATTGCGCCGGATGAAGCTGGATATCGTTCATTAACTTCATCTTGGTTTAAACATTCTTCTTTATTTGGAATGTTGCAAACGCTTTCGCAAAATAAAAATATTACAATTGTTCTTACAACTGATCACGGAAGTATTCGCTGTATGAGGGGAACAAAAGTAATTGGCGATCGTGATTCTTCTACAAATTTGCGTTATAAGTTTGGCAGAAATTTAAAGTGTGAATTAAAACATGCGATACTTCTTAAAAATCCACAGTCCTATCAACTTCCTCAATCGAGTGTAACAGAAAATTTTATAACTGCAAAAGAGGATTATTATTTTGTTTATCCAACTGAATATCATAAATATTTAAATCAGTATCGTGATAGTTTTCAGCATGGTGGAATTTCCATGGAAGAAATGTTACTTCCTGTTATTACATTAAATACATAAAAATATTATTTATGATTTCTAATTTTATTTCAAGTTCCGAAAATGAAACAATTCAAATAGGGAAAGATTTTTCTTCGCAACTTATTTCTGGAGATATAGTTGAATTAATAGGCGATTTAGGAACAGGGAAAACACATTTTGTAAAAGGTGTATCGCTTGGAATTGGTGTAAAAAAATCGGCAATTAGTCCAACATTTACAATTGTAAATGAATATAATGGCGGACGAATTCCAATTTATCATATTGATTGCTATCGGTTACTGAATTCAAAAGAACTTTTAGAAATTGGAATTGAAGATTATTTTTTTGGTGAAGGTGTTTGTGTGATTGAATGGGGAAATAAAATTGAAGAATTTCTTCCGTTGCGAAGATATCAATGTGAGTTTAAATATGGTGAGAAAGTAAACGAAAGAATTATTGAAATTACAAAATTAGAAAAAATATGATTTTAGGAATTGAAACAGCAACATCATCTTGTAGTGTTGCACTTGTAGAAGAAAAAACAGGAAAAGTAATTTCATTTAGATCGGTTGTAGAAAAAAATATTCATTCCGAAAAATTATTATTTTTTACAGACGAAATTATTTGTGATGCAAAAATAACTTTGCAACAAATTTCAAAAGTTGCAGTTTCAATTGGACCAGGTTCATTTACAGGATTGCGAATTGGATTAAGTGCAGCCAAAGGATTTGCGAGTGCATTAAATATTCCAATAGTTCCAATTCCAACACTCGATGGATTAATTAATTTTGCACTCCAGGAAAAAATAATTGAATCTAATTCAAAAGTTATTGCAATGATTTCAACGAAAAGAGAAGAGGCATATTTTGCTAAGTATAATATTAGTGATTCTTTTCAAAGGATATCCACTTATGAAATTGGCCCGATAATTGATATATTCCAACAGAATAAAGATGCGAAATTTCTTTTTTCTAAAGAATGGAATGCATCGAAAGAAATAAATGCTGAAGAAAATAAAATTATTTTACCATGTTCAGCTATTTCAATTGCAAAATTAGCTATAAGAACTGAATATTTGGAGCTCAAAGAATTTAGCGAATTAGAACCAATGTATTTAAGAAATTTTGAACCAAAAATTAATATAAAGTAAATACTAAATATGGCTTGGTTTAAGCGATCAAAAGAAAATATAATAACTGATTCTAAAAAAGATACTCCCGAAGGACTTTGGCAAAAATGTCCATCTTGTGGAGAAATTCTACATGCACAAACTTTAATAGAAAATTTATCAGTTTGCTCAAAGTGTAATTATCATTTCAGAATTAGTTCTGAGGAATATTTTTCATTTCTACTGGATGACAGAACATTCAAAGAATACGATTCCAAAATGATTTCGAAAGATTTTTTAAATTTTGTAGATACAAAAAAATATAAAGACAGAATTAAAGAGGCGATTAAAACAACAGGATTAAAAGATGCAATCCGATATGGAACGGCTGAAATAAATAAAATTCATATCGTAATCGCATGTATGGATTTTGGATTTATCGGAGGTAGTATTGGTTCAGTTGTTGGAGAAAAAATTGCGCGAGCAACAGATGTTGCATTAAATAAAAAAATTCCGCTTATAATTATTTCTTCAAGTGGCGGAGCAAGAATGATGGAAGCTGCACATTCACTTATGCAATTAGCAAAAACAAGTAGCCGATTAAATAAATTGGCGAAAGCAAAAATTCCTTATCTATCAATATTAACAGATCCAACAACCGGTGGAGCTTCGGCAAGTTTCAGTATGCTTGGCGATGTTCACATTGCAGAGCCTGGCGCGTTAATTGGTTTTGCGGGACCTCGAGTTATTAAACAGACAATTAATAAAGAACTTCCCGAAGGATTTCAAAAAGCTGAAACCGTTTTAGAGAAAGGATTTATCGATATGGTTGTTCCGCGAAAAGATTTGAAACAAACAATTACACGACTCCTCACTTTAATAAAATAAAAATGAGAATTACAATTTTAGGTATGCCGATGGATCTTGGTTCGGGAAGACGTGGAGTTGATATGGGTCCTTCTGCAATTAGAATTGCAGGACTTTCTGAAAAATTAAAATCAATTGGTCATATTGTTACAGATGAAGGTGACATTTTAATTAAAGCTCCCGAACAACAACGTGTGAAAGATGACAAGTTAAAATATTTAAATGAAATTGTGAGAAGTTGTAATTTACTTTCAAATCGAATTGAAAGAATTTTATCAGTTAAAAGTTTTCCTTTAATTCTCGGTGGCGATCATTCAATTGCAATTGGAACGTTGGCAGGAATTTGAAATTTCAATAAAAGACAAAATAATACAGTTGGTTTAATTTGGTTTGATGCACTTGGAGATTTAAATACTGCAGATACAACTCCTTCCGGGAATATTCATGGAATGCCACTTGCAGCTTGTTTGGGACAGGGAAGTAAATATTTAACTTCAGTTGGCGGAGAATTTCAAAAAATTCATCCTAAAAATGTTGTGATGATTGGAATTCGAGAATTAGATGAAGGTGAAAAAAAATTAATAAAAAAATTGGGAATTACAATTTTTACGATGGAAGATATTGACAAAGAGGGAATGGGCTCAATAGTTAAAAAGTCACTAAAAAAATTAAAACATGTTGATCATCTTCATGTAAGTTTAGATCTCGATGCATTAGATCCAACTTTCGCTCCCGGAGTTGGAACTCCTGTTAAAGGTGGACTTGATTACAGAGAAGCTCATCTTTTTATGGAATCGCTTTTTGATTCAGGGAAGTTGTCAAGTTTAGAAGTTGTTGAAGAAAATCCAATTCTCGATATTAAAAATCAAACTGCAGAATTAGCTGTGGATTTAATTCTTTCTTCATTTGGAAAAAAAATAATTTAATGACAACACAACTTGCAGTTATTATTTTAGCAGCTGGAAAAGGGACAAGAATGAACAATACGGAAAAAGCAAAAGTAATGTTTGAGATTTTGGGAATTCCGATGATTGGTAGAGTTGTAGAAATGGCTTTAAAATTGAATCCGCAAAAAGTTATAGTTGTGGTTGGTTACCAAAGAGAAATGGTTCAAGAATATTTAACTCAATTCAATCATCAACTGAAGACAGTAATTCAAGATCCGCAATTAGGAACTGGTCAAGCAACATCTTTGACTGAAACAGAATTAATTAATTTCAATGGAAATATTTTGGTATTAGCTGGCGATGTTCCACTTTTATTATCTTCTTCAATATTACAATTAATAAATTATCATGAACAAAATAAATCTGCCGCAACAATATTAACTGCAAACTTAGATAATCCTTTTGGTTATGGTAGAATAATTCGTGATAAAAACGGAAATGTTAATTCAATTGTTGAAGAAAAAGATGCAACTGAAGAAGAGAAAAAAATAAATGAAATTAATTCCGGAATTTATATCTTTCAAAAAGATATATTATTCGATGCATTAAAGAAAATTAAACCACATAATTCACAAAAAGAATTATATTTGACCGATGTTATTGCAATATTTAAGAATCAAAATTTACAAGTCTCAGCAACCCAAGTTAAAGATAGTATGGAAATATTGGGAATAAATACGGTTGACCAGTTAATAGATGTTGAAAAATTGTTTATAGAAAAAAATGAAAAATCAAGTTGACAAAAGTTTAAGAAATAGTTATTATTACAGTATGAAATATACAATTATCTTTATTTTGTCATTTGTACAAATTAGTTTGGCTCAATTTAAAAATACCGGACAAGTTACTCCAAGTGTAAGTTCTGCAATTTTGAGGCCGATGACTTTAAATAATTATCAGCAATTAATTGATCCTTCAAAATTACAAATGAGACATTCAATTGCGATGTCTTTTATTTCTTCCGGAAATCAAAATATAATGTTGAATAGTTATACAAATTCACTTTCATATTTATTTAATGATAAATTATATGCGAATGTAGATATCAGCATTCAAAGTTCGCCATACAGCTCATTAGATCCACGACTTTCAAATCAACTTTCAGGAGTTTTTATAAGAAATGCAGAACTTGTTTATCGTCCGACGAAAGAATTTCACATTGGAATTTCTTATCAACAATCACCATCTTCAAATTATTACCGTAATAGGTTATTATTCGACGATTCATTTGGGAAGTAGTTTGTTTTCTGTTTTAATAGAAGTGATGTAAATAAATGACATCACATTTCAAAAATCTCTCATCAAAATATTTTATTGTTTTAGTTTTATTGGTAAGCAGTGGAGTTATTATCAATATTTACATTTTATTTGAATCATGGAATAACAATGTAATTCTTTCCGATAAAATATTTACAAAAGATTCTCTATCAACCGTGCAGTTAAATGTTTTAAATGGTTGTGGTAAAAGTGGTGTTGCAGATAAAGTTACATTGTATTTAAGAAACTTAGGATTTGATGTTGTTGATATTGGGAATTATCAAAATTTTAATGTAAAAGAAACTTTAGTAATAGATCGTGTTGGAATAAAAAATAATGTTGATAATGCTATTCCATTTTTAGTTGCAACGCATTTGGGAATTACAAATAGCAATGTAGTACAACAAATTAATCCTTTATTTTATGTTAACACAACTATTGTAATCGGAAATGATTTTGATAAATTAAAACCTTGGAAATAAATTTATGACACCAAAAATATTAGCAAAAAAAATAGCAAAAATAATTTTATCAAAAAAAGCAACTGATGTTGTAATTCTTGACATTAAAAAATTAACTACAATGACAGATTATTTTGTAATCTGTTCAGCAAGTTCAAATACACAAGTAAGAGCAATAGCTGACGAAATTATAGATGAGATGAAAGAGATTGACGAATTACATGTTCAATGTGAAGGTTATACTGAAGGTTCGTGGGTTATAATAGATTTGTTTAATATTGTTGTACATATATTTCAAGTAGATGCGCGGAATTATTATGATATAGAAAAATTATGGGAAGATGCTAAAATTGAAATTATAGTTGACAAACCCGTAGTTAAAAAGAAAAAAGTCGTAACACGCAAAAAAAAATAATGCAGGAATATCTCATTCAACAATTGAAGGGAGCTCTGCAGAAATTAAATTATCCCTCAATTGAAGTCCAACTTGAAAAACCAAGAATTCCTGAACATGGAGATGTGTGTTGCACAATCGCGTTATCGCTTGCGAAAATACTAAATAAACCACCTCGTGAAATTGCCAACGAAATAAAAAATAATTTAATTCTTGATACTTCAATTATAAAGTCAGTAGAAATTGCGGGAGCTGGATTTATTAACTTTAATTTTGCTAATTCAGCAATAATAAATAAAGCAAAATATATTCTCGAGTTAAATGATCTTTATGGTAAATCGAATATTGGTAAAAATAAAAAAACAAATCTCGAATGGGTAAGTGCAAATCCAACTGGTCCATTACACAGTGGACATGGTAGGCAAGTTTGTTTAGGTGGTGTAATTGCAAATTTACTCGAGTGGAATGGTTTTGATGTAACGCGCGAATATTATTTTAATAATGCCGGCAATCAAATGAAATTACTTGCTGACAGTATTTTTGCACGATATGTTAAATTATGCGGCGGCAATATTCATTTTCCTGAAAATGGATATCAGGGAAATTATATTAATACAATTGCTGAAGAGATAAAAATAAAATTTGGTTCAACTATAAGTCGGGATCACAAAGATGAAAATGGAAAACCATTATTCCAATCTTTTGGTGAAAAGTGGTGTTTTCAAAGTATACAAGAAACGCTTCACAAACTTAATATTAAGCATGATGTTTTTTACAACGAAGATTCACTTTATAGTAGTGGGAAAATTGATGAAGTAATTTCACTTCTTCGAAAAAAAGATTTGGTTTACGAAGAAGAAGGCGCACTTTGGTTTCGTACTTCAAAACTCGGAATTGATAAAGACAGAGTAATTGTAAAAAGTACAGGAGAGCCAACTTATAGATTGCCAGATATTGCATATCATCAAGAAAAATTTGAAAGAGGGTTTGAATTTTTAGTTGATATTTTTGGCGCTGATCATATTGCAACTATCATAGATGTAATTGCAGGACTCGAAGCACTTGGTTATGATAAATCAAAAGTAAAAGTAATAATTCATCAAATGGTTTCTTTTGTTGAAGGGGAAGAAGTTGTAAAAATGTCAAAACGGAATGCAAAAGTTTATACTCTCGATGAATTAATTAATGATGTTGGAGTTGATGCTGTATTTTATTTTTTTATAATGAGAAGTGCAAATACACATTTGGAATTTGATATATCGCTTGCAAAAAAACAATCTGAAGAAAATCCACTTTACTATGTACAATATGCTCATGCAAGAATTGCAAGTATTTTACGATTTGCAGAAGAAGAAAAATATTTCACATCTCCAATAGACATTTTACAAAAATCAAATTTTGAATTAGTTCAAAAAAAAGAAGAAATTGAATTGATGAAAGTGTTGCTAGAATTCCCATCTATAATTATTCAATCATCAGAAATGTTTGAACCTCACAGATTACCAACTTATTTAAAATCGGTAGCCGAATCATTCCACAGATTTTATCACAATAATCGGGTAATGGGGGAAGAGAAGAACACAACGCAAGCAAGGTTGGCAATTTGTGTTATGACGAAAATAGTAATCAAAAACTGCTGTAAAATATTGAATGTTTCCGTTCCGGAGAAAATGTAGTTTACTTGCAATTAAGCTACTCTTTTCGTAAATATGGCTATGATTTTATCAAAAAGAGGACATAAATAACCTCGTCTTGTTACCCGCCGCAGTGTAAAGCTGCAAATTTTTTACATTAATAATATTTAAAGGAGTGCTTAATAAATTTGTATTTCAATTATGCAATTAGAAAATAATATAAAATTTACAATTGGTGAAATTGAAGGAGTTATATTTAAACCACTCCACATTTTCGTTGATTCGCGTGGATGGTTAACTGAAATTTTTCGTGAAGATGAAATTGAAAATGAATTTATGCCAAAAATGGCTTACATATCGATGACAGAAACAGGAATTACAAGAGGTCCACATGAACATGTTGATCAAGCAGATATGTTTGTATTTATGAAACCATCAAAGTTTAAATTATTCTTATGGGATATGCGTAAACAAAGTTCAACTTATCTTAATAAGATATTTATTGAAGTTGGTGAAAATAATCCATGTATGGTAATTATTCCGTCGGGAGTTGTACATGCATATAAAAATATAGGGACTAAACAAGGAATGGTTTATAATTTACCAAATAGATTATTTGCAGGAGTTGGTAAAAAAGAAAAAGTAGATGAAGTACGACATGAATCAAATCCCGATTCACCATTTAAAATGGATGAATAGATGAAGAATATTTTAGTAACAGGAGGTGCTGGTTTTATCGGAAGTAACTTCATCCATTATTTATTAGAAAAATATTCTGATATCAAAGTAATAAATTTTGATAAACTAACTTATGCGGCGAATCTTGAAAATTTAAAAAATATTGAAAATGATAGTCGTTATACATTTGTCCAAGGAGATATTTGTAATTCCGAAGTAGTAAATAAAACAATTAGAGAATTTCAAATTGATACGATTGTACATTTTGCTGCCGAGTCGCATGTTGACAGAAGTATATTGGGACCGCAAATATTTATTCAAACAAATGTAGTTGGCACTTCTATTTTACTTGAAGCAGCAAGAAATAATAAAATTAATAAATTCGTTCATGTTTCAACTGATGAAGTTTATGGTTCACTCGGAGCTGTTGGAAAATTCACTGAAAAATCTCCTTTAGATCCAACGTCACCATATTCATCATCCAAAGCTTCATCAGATCTTATTGCTTTGTCGTACTTTAAAACTTTTAATTTGCCTGTTGTTATTACAAGATGTTCAAATAATTATGGACCATTTCAATTTCCGGAAAAATTAATTCCATTAATGATTGCAAATGCGTTGGCAAATAAACCGTTGCCTGTTTATGGAGAAGGATTAAATATTCGGGATTGGCTTTACGTGAGAGATCATTGTTCAGCAATTGATGTTGTACTTAAAAAAGGGAAAAGTGGAGAAGTATATAATGTTGGTGGAAATAATGAATGGAAAAATATTGAAATTGTAAAACTTCTTTTGAAAACTTTAGAAAAATCAGATTCGTTAATTCAATTTGTTAAAGATAGAGTTGCTCATGATTTTAGATATGCGATTGATGCATCCAAAATAAAAAATGAACTTAGTTGGATTCCAGAACATAATTTTGAAAATGGTTTACAAGAAACTATAAAATGGTATTTAGAGAACGAATCATGGTGGAAGAGAATTATAAGTGGAGATTATCAAAAGTATTATGAATTACAATATTCAAATCGATAAATTTATTACAAAATTATGAAACACATTTTATTTTTAATTTTATCTTTTCCAATAATAGTAATGTCGCAAGGGCTTGATGCAGCCGATATTTCTAAATCTGCGACAGGGAATAGTATTTCACCTTTTACTACCACATTATTAAAACCATCAATTTTGGAAGGTGTTATTAATTCATCGGAATATAAAGTTGGTCCTGGTGATATTTTTGGTTTAAGTGTTTCTTCGAGCACTCCTTTTTCAATTGAAGTATTTGTTACACCGGAAGGATCAATATTAATCCCAACAGTTGGAAATATAAATATAGCCGGATTAACACTTGAACAATCAAAACAAAAAATTGCTAATTCAGTAAAAAATAAATATTCAATGAGTGAAGTAAATATTGTATTAATGGTTCCGAGAATATTTAAAGTTACAGTAATTGGCGAAGTAGAATTTCCGGCATTGTATAATGCTCAAGCAACTGATAGAGTTAGTGTAATTATTGCACACGCTAATGGTGAAAAAGAATATGTTGGATTAAATCCAGTAAATAAAAAAACAAATGGCTCAACAAGAAATATAAAGGTTATTCATAAATCCGGAACAGAAACATTTATAGATCTTGAATTATACAAGTCAACTCGAAACACAAAATACAATCCATATTTACAAGATGGCGATGTGATAATAATTCCTAAAAAGCAAATTGAAAAAAATTATTTAGCAATTTATGGTGAAGTTAATTTTCAAGGTACTTATGAATATTTAGAAAGTGATAATCTAAAAATTTTAATTTTAATTGCAGGTGATGTCTCTTCATTAGCAGATTTAAAAAATGTTGAAGTTACTCGTTGGAATAATCAAACTCAAAAAGATGAAATAATAAAATTAGATCTTCAATCGAACCCGGAAAATTTTGGTTTTGTATTAAAAAGAGGAGACAGAGTAAATATATTTTCTATAATATCTACTAATTTTAATTATACGGTTCGAGTTGATGGTGAAGTAAACAATCCGGGAATTTATCCAATCACAAAAGAAGCAACTTATCTTTCAGAAATTATAAATCGAGCAGGTGGATTTACAAAATTTGCATCGATGAATTCTTCTAAAATAGCTCGTCGTTTAGTAACTCATTCAGAATTGGAAGTAGAAAAATTGGAAGGAATAAGAGGAAATCTTGCGCCTGAAGATATAGAATATTTTAATACAGAGACTGCATTAAGAATTAACCGTGAAATTGTGGTTGTTGATTTCAATGATATTTTTAAAGAAAATAATAAAGTTGCAGATGTATTATTAAAATCTGGAGATGTAATTTCAATTCCTTCAATTCAAAAAAATATTTACATATACGGACAAGTTGCAAAGCCAGGATATATTCCTTTGCTTAGTTCAAATAAAGTTGATGATTATATTAATTTTGCTGGAGGTTTTCTTGAGAATGCGAAAAGTGGTGATATAAAAATTATTAAATCGAGTACAAAAGAATGGGTTGATCCGAGTGAAACCACAATCGAAGATGGAGATTATATTTTTGTTCCTAAAGAACCTTACCGAGCACCAAGATATTATTTTGAAACTTTCCGCGATATAGCAGCATTAACAACTTCACTTGCAACATTATATTTAATGGTTATTCAAATAGGCAAATAAAATGGCTGAATATAAAGGATTCGAATTTCTCGACATATTAATATTAATTAGCAAATTTAGAAAAAAATTATTTGTAATATTTTTTTCAAGTTTGTTATTTTCATTCGGCTTTCTATATTATTTTATAGATGAACAATTTGAAGCGAATGCAGTTATAATTCCTCGCGGTGAAGATGCAAGTGCTGGACTTGGTACAATGATGAAAAATTTTAACAAAGGAGTTCCATTATCATTTGGTAGTAGTGCATCTGCTCAAATTGAAATAAACAGATACAATACAATTGTCTTTAGTCGAACAACTTTAGAAGAGATAATAAAGAAATATAATCTAATTAAAGTTTATAAAATTGATTCAACTGAAGATGATGCAATGGAATCTGCTCTTCTTCGACTAAGAAAAAAAATTGCAACACACGAAACCAACAACGATGCTTATGAAATTGTTGTTAAATCAAAATCTCCAAAACTTTCCTCGGATATTGCGAATTCTTTAGTTGATGCAATAAATAATAAAATTATAAGTTTAGAAGTTACAAAATCCAAAGAGAGCAGATTGTTTTTAGAAAAACGTGTTGAAGATATTCGTGTTGAACTTAGAAATTCTGAAGACTCATTACGTTATTATCAGGAAGTTTCTGGATTGATAGATGTAAAAAATCAAATGGAAGGATTATTCACAGTTTATTCTGAATTAGAAACCGAGCTAATTACAAAGCAACTTCAAAAATCAGTTTTGGAAAGATTATATAGTAAAAATCATCCTGAAGTAAAATCAGCAGAAATTCAAATATCCGAGTATCAAAAAAAATTGGATAAAATAAAATCGGAAGATGAACAAGGAAGTGTTGTACTTGCACTAAAAAATATTCCAAAAAAAACTGCAGAATATTTAAGACGATTCAGAACTGTTGAAATAAATAACGCACTTTTGGAATTTATAATTCCCCTTTATGAGCAAGCAAAAATCGAAGAGAAGAAGGACTTTCCAATTCTACAAGTAATAGATTATGCAATACCGCCAAAGAATCCATCGATGCCAAGAATTTATTTAGCGATTGCTATCTCATTTTTTATAATGACTTTATCAGCACTTTTCTATTTGATAATTGAATTGTTGAATAATTCTGTTAATCCCAAATTGGAATATTTGAGAGGGGAATTTAGTTGGAAAAGAAAAAAGTGAGAGACACCTCAATTGCTTTCACTAACTGATAAAAGTAATTACACCTCTACTTTTTTAAAAACCATATTTTATATTTTGGTTTTAAATGTAATTGTATTTTCACTTATAAATATTTTTACATCAAATTTGAGTGATACAATTATTTTATTAATCTGTGCAATCCCAATAGTCATAATATTCCTTTTTAATTTTAACATTATATATGGAATGTTGTTAATATCTCTTTTCATCCAATTTTATTTTGGATTTACAAGCAGTGTTTGGTTTTCTTTATTTGTAATTATTTCTCTACTTATTACTTATAAAAATATTTCAATAAATGATTTCAAGTCACCATTAAATTATTCATTTATTATTTATTTAATTTCTATCCTCCCTTCATTTATAAACGCACAGAGACCATTTACTAGTTTAATAATGCTTTATCATTTAGTTGCATTATTTTTAATTTTCACAATTACAAAATTATATTTTGATTCAGAAAATAAAATATCATTTTTATTAAAAGGATATCTTGCACTTGTTTTACTAAATACAATCACAATATTTATCCAATCAATTTTCGAAAGCAAAAGAACATATGGTTTTGCCGGAATTATGTACGTTGATTATGTCGGTGTAGCAATTATGATTTCGGTAGTTCATCTCACATTTACAAAAGGTGTAAAAAAAATATTATGGTTCATGCTGTTATCAATATTTGTAACAGGACTGATCTTTACGCAAACAAGAAGTGCTTGGCTTGTTTCGGGATTTTCAATTTTATTATTTGTAAGTTTTCTATTTTATAAATCGAATCGATTTAATCTCAATCGTTTTAAATTAATATTTAACTCAGCTTTCATAGTGGTAGTAATTATTATAATATATTTAGCAGCAACTGAGTTTAATCCAAAAATAGCGGAACGAGCTACAGAATATGCGTCATCTGAACAAGCTCTCGATAAAAGAGGTTATGCAGTGAATTCGTTGGTTTCAAGAATGCTAATATGGAGCACGGCTTATAACGCATTTATGGCGCATCCAATAGCGGGAATCGGGTTATATTCTTTTCCATACACTTCTTATTTATTTAATAAACTTCCGAAATATTTATTCGATGAATATGTTAGCGGATTAACTGCACACTTAACTTACCTTGCTGTAATTGTTGAAACAGGAATTATTGGTTTAATCGGATTTCTAATATTTATTTATTCAATTCTGAAAAATAATTTTAAGTTATTAAATAATTCTCAAGAGAAACAATTTAATATTTTAAATTTGTCTGTTGGATGGGGAATAATCTATATTATGATTTCGATGTTTGTAACTGATGCGTGGCTTTGGGGACAAGGAATTATTTTATTTGGAATTTTTATAGGATTAATGCTTGCAATGTTAAAATTAAATATTGAACCAAATAAATCAGAATAAAGGAATGAGAAAAAAAATTCTTTTAGGTTCATTAAGTGGAATAGTTCAAGTAGCAATAAATACAATTCTGGTTGTATTAACAGTTTCTCTTTTTATTGATAAACTTGGAGTAGAGCTTTACGGGATATTTTCACTTTTTGCTGTAATTGGAAATTTCAATCTTCTGGTTAATTTAGGATTTAATACATCATTAATTAAATTTCTTGTTGAGCAAGGACGAACTGAAGAATCTAATTACGACATAATTACAGTATTTCTCGTTCTTAGTTTAATTTTAGTTTTAGTTACAGCATTGCTTTTATTCAATGAAACATTTGTATTAAAAAATATATTTTGGCTTCCCGAAATTTATCTGACAACTGAAACATCAATTCTATTTAAAACAATATTATTTTCAAGTGTACTTGTAATACTCGGACAAGTACCAAGTGCAATTTTTGATTCATTGCAAAAAACTTATTTAACAAATCTTCTTCAATTATTTTATAGCATTTTAAATAAGTCAAGTATAATTATTTTACTATTTGTTGATCCAAGATTATCTTCAATTGGGATATTTTCTTTATCAGCAACAATAATCTGGTTTATAATTCTTTTTATTGTCGCTATAAAAGTTTGGGGATTTTATAGAATTGCAAATTATTCGAAATCATTTATTCCAACAATTAAAAAGCAACTCAAATATAGTTCTAAAATTTATGGAAGTAATATTTTAGGGTTCTTCTATGAGCCATTAACTAAAATATTAATCAACAAATATATCGGGATTAGAGAAGTCGCTTTCTTCGAAATTGCATTGAGAATAAAAGGACTTTTCTGGAGTCTCATTGAAAGATTGATTTATCCTATAACTCCATTAATTGGAAAGTTAGAAAATAAAATTCAAATCGCGCAAATAATACAAACAGTAGAAAAAAAATTATTATTATTTGGAATATTTATTATTGCAATCGTTTGTACAAATATGCACCAAATCGTACAACTTTGGATTGGAAGAGAAGTTGAAATAATAAGTACAACTGCTAATATTATTTTAGCTTCATATTTATTATTTGCATTACCATTATATCCAACATATCAATATTTAATTATGAAAGGTTTTCCGGAAAAAGTATTAATTCTGCAATCGGTAAATGTTATAGTAAACGTCTCCTTATTTTATTTATTATTAGCTTACTTTAATTATTGGGGAGCAATAGTTTCATTTATCATTGCTGTCCTTTGTTCATTCATACTTCTATTAAAGTTTAGAACGAAATTGCTAGATATAAAAATTATTGAAAATGTAACTGATCTTCGGAATATAATTTTATTTTCAATAATATTAGTTGCACTCAATGGATTTATAAATATGTTTCTCTTTTCGACTTCTACACACATTATTATAGTCATAATATTTAATAGTTTAGTTTCATTCTTATTGATAAGATATCTTCATTTATTTTCAAAAGAGGATTTTAATATATTTTTTGGTGAGAATATAAAATATAAAAATATATTTTCAAAAATAATGATATCAAATTAATTCATGAAATCCGTTAAAAGCATTTTACATTCTTTATTTAAAAAAACAGGATATAGTATTCAACCATATTATACGTTGCAAGAAAATGTAAATATGGGAAAGTATAAATGGCTTGAAGAGTACAAGATCAAAACATTATTGGATGTTGGTGCAAATATTGGTGAGTTCTCTACTTTATTGAAACAAATTCTTCCGGATTTGAAAATATATTGTTTTGAACCACTTGAAGATTGTTTTCTTCAACTGCAGTTGATCAAAGAAAAGTATTCCAATATTAAATTATTTAAAATCGGATTGGGAGAAATTAATGAAGAAAAAATAATAAATCACAATGAATTTGCCCCAAGTTCATCTTTGTTAAAAGCTACCAACATATCAATAAATGCATTTCCATATACATCAAAATCTGTTGAAGAGAAAATTAAAATATGCACTCTCGATTCACTACAAGATGAAATTATATTCGAAAAGAATATCTTACTTAAAATTGATGTTCAAGGATATGAAAAACAAGTTTTACTTGGTGCAAAAACTGTATTGCCAAAGATTGCTGTAATTATAATTGAGCTCAGCATAGAAGAACTGTACGAAGATCAACCACTGTTCGATGAAATATATAATTATTTAAAAGAAAATTCTTTTAGATATGTCGGAAATTATGATCAAATGTTCGATCCCAGAAATGGGAAAGTTCTTCAAGTTGATTCAATATTTATAAATACAAATCTTATAAAGTAACTGCACAATGGTAAAAATATCTGCAATAATATCACTTTATAATTCCGAGAAATTTATTTGTGGAAAGATTGAAGATCTACTTCAACAAACTATTGTATCGCAATTAGAAATAATAATTGTGAATAGTGGCTCAACTCAAAATGAAAAAATTATTATTGAAGAATATCTTCGTGCAAATAATAATATTAAATATTTAGAAACATCAGAAAGAGAAACTATTTATAAAGCTTGGAATCGTGGAATTAATGAATCTGTTGGAGAGTATATTACAAATGCAAATTCAGATGATCGACTTCGTAAAGATGCATTTGAAATTCTTTCTAATTCACTTGTTGCTAATCCAGAAATAGCAATTGTTTTTGCGGATCAATTTATTTCAAACATTCCGAATGAAATAATTTCTGAATATTATGGAAGAAAAAAATATTATAGATCAGAATATTCGAGATTAAATTTATTAGCTAATTATGAAATTGGTTCTCAGTCAATGTGGCGAGCTTCTTTACACAAAAAAGAGAATATATATTTTAATGAAAAATATGAAGTTGCAGGAGATTATGAATTTTGTTGTCGAGTTTCTGAGAATCATAAAATTAAAAAAATAAATATGGTTTTAGGTTTATGCTACCGTTCAAATGAATTTGAAAATAAGGAGCTCCAAAATATTGAAAATACAAACAAGGAAACTTTTGAAATACGAGAGAAGTATCTTCGCCGTTATTTAAAAACTATTTCTGTATCTGAACAATTTATGTTAATTAAAAGAGTAGATGCTTATTTATTGTTACCAGCATTTCTACATATTATTCTATTTCGATTGAGTAAACAGTTTTCATTGTCCAATCAATTGTTACCACGTGGATTTGTTTGTTGGCTTGGATCTATAATATTAGAAATACAGGGAAATATCAGAGAAGCAAAAAAATATTGTACAAAAGGTAATAATATCCAATCAGCAATATTTTTAAGAAATCAACTTGAAAAATTAAATAAATTACCTTGAATATTATAAATCCCAAAAATAAAATAGGTGTTGGTATAATTACTTATAATCGTGAAGACTTATTTTATGAGTGCTTGAAAAGTCTTGCATTTGCTGATGAAATTGTCGTTGTAAATGACGGGAAAGAATTTAAAAATACCAAAAATCTTTCAAACATAAATCATATAATCCAACATGATAAAAATTATGGTGTAGCTAAATCTAAAAATGATGCTCTTAAGTATTTGTTAAAACAGGGTTGCGAAAATATATTCTTATGTGAAGATGATGTAAAAATAATAAATGAAAATGTTTTTGAAGAATATATCAAAGCTAGCGAAACAAGTGGGATTCAACATTTAAATTACGCATATCATGGACCAACAAATAAAAATAATATATCACACTATCAGGAAATAAAGTATGAAAAGGGTGTAGGGTTATCTTTTCACAGATATCCAATTGGTGCTTTTACATTTTATACACGAACTGCAATTGAAAAAGTTGGATTGCTTGATGAACGATTTCATAACTTTCATGATCATGTTGATCATACCGCAAGATTTATTAAAGCAAAACTTCATCCACCGTATGGTTGGTTTGCTGATATTGTTTCAAGTGATAAATTTATATCTGATCAAGATCCTGAACTTTCAAGAAGTACAAATAAAAGAAACACACTGAATTATTCTTTGAAATATTATTATTATTATTTGAAATATATTATAAAAAATGGAAATCCGAAAGTATCAGAAATTACAGAATTAAATTCTTATCTCATTAATCTCAAATCGAAAAACAAATTTAATTTTGTAAAATAAAATGCCAAAAGTTGCTGCAGTAATATTAAATTATAATTCTCATAAAGATTTGGAAAAATGCATCAATTCCATAAGAAAAAATGTAACTGAAAAGATTGCGATTATCATAGTCGATAATAATTCTAAAAAAGAAAGTGTGGATTATATACAATCGCAAATAAATGATATTACGCTTATTAAACGAAATATTAACGATGGATATGCTGCAGGAAATAATGTAGGAATCCGTAAAGCATTATCGCTCGGAGTTGATTATGTGTTGATTATGAATCCTGATATAATAGTAAAAGATAATTTTCTTTCACCGTTACTAAAAATATTAAATGAGAACTCCGAAGTAGGAATTGTTACCGGAAAAGCGTTTCGAAAAATATCATCAAAAATTTATACAACAGGTGGCAGAATTAGTCTGTTATTATGCTCTGTATTACCACTTTCTTCAAATAAAATCTATAAACCTCAGTTTGTTAATTTTATATCTGGATGTTTGATGATAGTAAGAAAAGAAGTTTTTCAGATTGTCGGATATTTTGAAGAACGTTATTTTATGTATTCAGAAGATTTAAAATATTCGTTTAATGCTAATAAACATTTCAAATTATATTATCAACCAGAATCAGTTTTTTATCATGGAAGTGGTGCAGGAAATATTCTAGAAGAATATTCGCCATCATATTTATATTATTCAATAAGAAATCGAATATTATTTTTTACTGATGCTTTCCCATTTCTCAAATATTACGTTATAACAATTTTATTATTAATAATTTTTGGAAAATTAGTATTACTTGTCTTTTCTATGAAAGGAAATGATAATAGACTTTCTCAACAAATAATTGCTCTTGTAAACGGATGGATTGATGGAGCAAAAGGAATAATGGGACGAAATCCTAAATATTAAAAAATGAAAATATTATTTATTACATCGAGAATTCCTTATCCACTTTTTAGAGGAGATAAACTTAGAGTTTATAATTTGATTCGTAATCTTTCAAAATCAAATGAGATAATACTTTTGAGCTTTGTTGAAAATAAAAGTGAGTATGAATTGCAAAATGAATTAGCTAAATATTGTACAAGAATTGAACTTATTTATTTACCAGTTTGGAAATCAGTAATTAATTCTGTTTTGGGGTTCTTTAGTAAACTGCCAATTCAAGTTAAATATTATAATTCAAAAAAAATGAATACTCTTGTGAAAAATGTAATCCAAGAAGAAAAACCTGATTTAATACATACTCATCTTATAAGAATGGCTCCATATACATTTGATATTGATCATCCAAAAAAAGTTATCGATCTAACTGATGCCGTATCGTTGTATCTAAAACGATTTCAGAAATTAACTAAAAACCCTTTCTTGAAATTATTCCTTTTGATTGAAAAAAATAGAATGTATAAGTATGAAAAAATCATACAAAAATATGATAGAGCTTTTGTGTGCTCTGAAATTGATAAAGAATATCTTTTAAGTAGAAACACAAAATTAAAAATAAATTTAGTTTACAATGGAATCGAGTTAGAAAATTATAAAACCAAAAAGCATATCAAAAGGTTAAACTCGATAATATTTACAGGTAATATGTCCTATTATCCAAATAGTGATGCAGTAGAATATTTTGTAAAAGAAATATTTCCGCAGATATTATTGAAAGTTCCAAGTGCGAAGTTTTATATTGTCGGACAAAATCCAAGTAGTAAAATTATAAAGATGAAATCACAAAATATAATTGTAACTGGTTTCGTTAAAGACATTTGCAGTGAATATTTACAATCAGACATTGCTGTTTCACCTATTAGATACGGAGCCGGAACATTAACCAAAATATTAGAATCGTCTTCATTGGGAATTCCTGTAATTGCAACTCCAATCGGATCCTTAGGGCTGAATTTACAACACAATAAAGAAATATTAATTGCGAATTCTAAAGAAGAATTTGCTGATTATGCTATAAAATTATTAAACTCGAAAAAAGAAAGAGAAAGAATTGGTATTAATGGAAAAAAGAAAGTTCGAGATTTATACGGATTAGGTAAAATAACAAACGACTTAAATAAAATTTATAGCCAATTATAAAATAATATAATTAAAATGTTAAAAATTCTTTTAATAGCAGGAACACGTCCCGAAATTATAAAACTTGCTCCGATATTTATAGCTGCAAAAAATCGTAAGTATAAAAATAAAATCAAAATTGAGTTTTGTTATACTGGCCAACATAAAAAAATGGCGGAAGATGCATTATCAATATTTGATATTAAACCAGATATAAATCTTTCCATAATGAAGGTTGGACAAACAATTGATCATGTTGCTTCGGAAATCTTTAAAAAACTTCCTAAAATATTTAAAAAAGTTAATCCTGATGTTGTGTTAGTCCAGGGAGATACTACGACTGCTGCTATGTCAGCAATATGTACATTTCAAAATAAAATTCTTGTCGGACATATTGAAGCGGGATTGCGAAGTTTTGATATTAATTCTCCATTCCCAGAAGAATTTAATCGGCTTGCAATAAGTAGAATTGCGAAATATAATTTTTGTCCAACGAAAAATTCAAATCAAAATTTAATTAGTGAAGGTGTTAATAAAAAATCTTTGTTCATAACAGGTAATACTGTTGTAGATGCACTACGAATAATTTCAAAAAATAATAAGTTAAACAATTTAAATAGAATTAATAAAAAAATTAATAAACCATTTATTTTAATAACTGCACATCGAAGAGAAAGTTTTGGTAAAGGATTTAAGAATATTTGTAACGCAATTCGAGATTCAGCAATTAAGTATCCAAAATTGCAATTCGTATATCCTGTACATTTGAATCCAAACGTTCAACAGCCTGTAAAAAATATTCTTGGAAAATTAAAAAATGTAATTCTTTTAGAGCCGGTAAATTATTTAGAGTTACTCACTTTATTAAAAAATTCACTTTTTGTTTTAACAGATTCCGGTGGTATTCAAGAAGAAGCTCCTTCATTCAACAAATACTGCATTGTAATGAGGTATGTTACAGAAAGGGTGGAAAGTATTAAACTTGGAAATTCTAAATTAGTTGGCACAAATAAAGATAAAATTTGCAAAGCAATTGAAAAACAAATTAATAATCCTTCAAATAAAAAATTTATTAGTCCCTTCGGTGATGGATTTGCTGCTGAAAAAATATTGGAAATATTAAGTAGATAAATATGAATATTACGAATAAGAAATTTTTATTCCTTTTTGATGTTTTTTTGATTTCACTTTTTTGGACATCATATTATTTATTAAGAGTGAGGTTTGGAATATTTGAACTTCAATCTGAAATAGATTTTGTACTTCCGTTAGTTGCAATATTAATTTATTGGATATTTATTTTCTTTTTATTTGGTCTTTACAAAGATCAATATGTAAAATCCAGAACGGATGAATTTATCCAAATATTTAAATCCGTAACAATTGGTTCGTTGCTACTTTACATTCTTATTTATGTTGATGAAGCAATTCCTAATCCAAGTCAAACGAGCAGATCATTAATGTTATTCCATTGGATTTTAATTTTAATAATTGTTTCTGTTGGAAGAATTGGATTGATATCGTACTTACGCAGAATGTATTTGAAGGGAAAATATTTACGAAATACTTTAATTGTAGGTTGGGATAAAAAGGGAAAAGAATTGTTTGACAACTTGCAAACATTTCCTGCGTTAGGATTAAAAGTTATTGGATTTATTTCATCTAATAAACATAGTGGACAACATTCATATAAAAATTTAAAATTAATCGGAAGCATTGATCAGTTATCTGAAATAATAATTATCAAAAAAGTTTCTGAAATTATTATTGCATTGGAATCAACTGATCATGGTAAGCTTCTAAAAATATTAAATTATTGTGAACCGAATAAAGTTAATTTTAAAATTATTCCTGATATGTACGATGTAATTAGTGGACAGCTTAGAACAAACCAACTTTATGGATTCCCGTTAATTGAGATTACGCCAAGACATATGCAACCTTGGGAGGTTGTATTAAAAAGAATAATCGATATTATTTTTTCAATAATAATTCTAGTCATTACATTTCCAGTTTCATTAATAATTTCAATTGCAATAAAATTAGAAACAAGAGGTCCAATAATATTTAAACAAGAGCGAGTTGGATTCGAAGGCGAAATATTTATTATGAAAAAATTCAGAACTATGATTCACAATGCAGAATGGGAAACAGGTCCGATTTGGTCAACTCTGAACGATCAAAGAATTACAAAAGTTGGATTCTTTTTACGAAAAACACGTCTTGACGAAATTCCTCAACTACTAAATGTTATAAATGGCGATATGAGTTTAGTCGGTCCACGTCCGGAAAGGCCATATTTTGTTGAGAAATTTAAAAAAGAAATTCGATTTTACGCAAGACGCCTTCAAGTTTTGCCGGGAATTACTGGCTGGGCTCAAATAAAACAGGGTTACGATTCTTCAATTGCTGATGTTAAAATGAAACTAAAATATGATTTATATTATATTGAAAATATGTCTCTGAGAATCGATTTGAAAATTTTATTCAATACTATTTATACAATGTTATTGGGAAAAGGGCAATAATTTATGGCTGAAAATATTAAAAGTACACTTGTAATAATTCCGACTTATAACGAAGCTGAAAATATTAAACAATTAATTTCAGAAATATTATCAAAAGGAAAAGGAATCGAAGTATTAGTTGTCGATGATAATTCAATTGACGGAACTGCAAAAATAATTTGGACTCTACAAAAGAAAAATAAAAAAATTCATTTAATCGAGCGGGAAAGTAAGCAAGGACTTGGTACTGCATACATTGCAGGATTTAAATATGCATTGACTCATAACTTCGATTATATCTTTGAAATGGATGCCGATTTTTCTCATAATCCGATTGAACTCCCAAATTTTTTATATGAAATTCAAAAATATGATTTAGTTTTAGGTTCACGATATATAAATGGAGTTAGTGTTGTTCACTGGCCAATTAGAAGATTGCTTTTAAGTTATTTCGCAAATAAATATAGTCGTGTAATCACCGGTCTTCCATTAAAAGATGCAACGGGAGGATTTAAATGTTTTAGAAGAATTGTTTTAGAAAATATAAATCTCGATAAAGTTAAATCAAATGGTTATTCATTTCAAATTGAAATGAGTTTCAAAGCGTGGAAAAAAGGATTTAATCTTAAAGAAATTCCAATAACATTTGTTGATCGGCGTAAAGGACTTTCAAAAATGAATAAAAAAATTGTTTACGAAGCCGTTTTCATGGTTTGGAAATTACGCATTCGTTCGTTTCTAAATAGATTGTAATTTTCTTTCAAATGGATCTTTCAATAATAATCGTTAATTATAACGTTCGAGATTTTTTAAGACAATCGTTAGAATCACTTCAAAAATCAGTTCAACATTTACAAAGTGAAATAATTGTAGTTGATAATGCCTCTGACGATGGCAGTATTGAAATGCTCCGTTCGGAATTCGAAACCGTAAAAATTATTACTAACCAAACCAATATTGGTTTTGGAAAAGCAAATAATCAAGCAATGCAAATTGCAAAAGGGAAATATTTTTTACTTATAAATCCGGACACTTTAGTTCAAGAAGATACAATTAGTATACTTCATAATTATTTAGAAAATAATAAACAAGTTGGATTTGTTGGTTGCAAAATTTTAAATGCCGATGGAACTTTGCAGCTTCCTTGCCGAAGAAGTATCCCAACTCCGTGGGTTGCTTTCTCTAAAATCGTTGGTTTAAGTAGGTTATTTCCTAAATCTAAATTATTTGCTAAATATAATTTAACATATTTAGATGAAAATGAAATTACTGAAGTTGATGCATTAAGTGGTTCATTTATGATGCTTCCTCGAGAAATTTTTGAAACCGTCGGTGGTTTTGATGAACAATATTTTATGTACGGCGAAGATTTAGATTTGTGTTATCGAGCAAAAAATAATGGATGGAAAGTTATTTACAATCCTTCAACTCAAATAATACATTACAAAGGTGAAAGTACAAAACGAAGTTCAATTGATGAATTGAATCATTTTTATACTGCAATGAAAATATTTTACAGAAAACATTTGCATTCAAGTTTAATATTCAATTTGATTATTGAGTCCAGTATTTCTTCTCGTTATTTATTTGCATCATTGAAAAATATTCTTCGTAATTATTTAGCCCCACTTATTGATTTTATTTTTACGCTACTTTCATTTTTTATTGCAGAGTATTTACGAAAAGAAAAAATACTTTCATTCCCGGAATATGCATATCCTTGGGTTTATATTATTCCATCATTAATAATTTTATTATCACTTTATCTTTCTAAAGTATATACATTATTTAAATTATCAATCTCAAGAACAATACTCGGAGTAAGTTTAGGATTGTTATTGATTGCAACTGTAACTGCATTTGTAAAAGATTTTGCATTTAGTCGCGCTATATTAATTTATTTTTATTTATTCACGTTATTATTTTTATCAAGTTGGAGATTTATTTTATGGTATTTTGGATTTCCTTCAAAAACAAAACCAAAAACACTTTTTAGCAGAAGAGGAATTATTGTTGGCGTTTCAGAAGTAAGCGTGAAGGTACTTTCCAAATTACGATTACAAATTTATGAAGGTTATGATATAATAGGTTTTATCGATACCACACATTTGAGAATTGGAGAAAAAATTAATGGAATTCCTATTTTGGGAAGTGTTGAATCTATTGTAAAAATTGTAAACGATTATAAAATTACAGATATAATATTTTCATCAAGCGATTTAAAAAATGAAACCATTCTTTCTATTGTCGCGAGAACAAAAAGAAATTATTTAGCTTACTCGGTTGTTCCGAGTTCAATTGAAATGATGATAAGTAAATCTGGTATTAATTATTTTGGAGATATTCCTTTTATAGCGATTGAAAATAATTCAAATAAATTAATTTACAAATCAGTTAAACGATTATTCGATCTGTTTATTGGAATTCTTTTGATTATTGTTACCCCTTTTGTATATTTATTTTCTAAAAAGAATAATAAAAAAATAATTATGAATTCAGCTTTATCACTTTTGAAAGGGGAAATATCAGCAGTTGGTAGAAATATTAATTCTAAAAATGAAAATGCTAATTCAATTGGAAAAATCGGATTAACAAGTATTACTCAATTACTCAACACAGAAAATTTCTCACAAAAAGAAAAAGAGGAATTAGATTTATATTATTCCAGCAATCAATCATTATTTCTTGATTTAGAAGTATTCTTCACTGCACTATTTCAAGGAAAAATATTTAATTCAATGAGTGAAATATGGCAAAAGTAATTTTAGAATTTGAGAAGCCAATTGTTGAATTGGAAAATAAAATTGAAGAGATGAAAAAACTAAGTGGCAATTTCGATATTAGTAATGAAGTTGTTAAATTAGAAAAGAAAGTCAATGAATTACGAATGACAGTATTTACAAATTTAACACGATGGCAGAAAGTTCAATTAGCCCGACATCCAGATCGGCCATATACTTTGGATTATATTTCATTAATGTGCGAAGATTTTATTGAGCTTCACGGAGATCGAAATTTTGGTGACGATAAAGCAATTATCGGTGGATTCGCAAAATTAGGCGAACATTCTGTTTTGTTAATCGGTCAACAAAAGGGAAGAGATACGAAATCAAATATTTTCAGGAATTTTGGAATGCCTCATCCCGAAGGTTACAGAAAAGCTCTACGATTAATGAAACTTGCGGTAAAATTTAACAAACCAATTATAACATTGATTGACACTCCGGGCGCTTCTCCGGGAATTGAAGCTGAAGAACGTGGACAAGCTGAAGCGATTGCACGTAATATTTTTGAAATGTCTGGATTTCCGGTTCCAATAATTGTTGTAATAATTGGTGAAGGAGCATCTGGTGGCGCGTTTGGACTTGGTGTTGGTGATAGAATTTTAATGTTGGAAAATACTTGGTATTCTGTAATTGCTCCAGAATCTTGCTCAAGTATTTTATGGCGAAGTTGGGATTATAAAGAACAAGCAGCCGAGGCTCTAAAATTAACTGCTCCCGATTTATTAGAACAAAAAATAATTGACCGGATTGTTCCGGAACCTTTAGGTGGAGCTCATCGTGATCATCAAAAAATTGCAACTATTCTAAAAGCAATATTAATTGATGAATTAAAAATGTTGAAAAAAATAAAACCTGAAAAATTAATTGAACAGAGAATAAAAAAATTCGGAAATATGGGAGAATGGGAAAATTAATAAATGGTTAATAAAGAATTACTAAATATACTTTGCTGTCCAGTTTGTAAAGGAGAACTCAAATTAATTCTTCAAAATAAAGTTTTACAATGCTCTAAATGTGAAGAAAAATATTCCATTGTAGATGATATTCCAATAATGTTGCCAGGGGAATATAGCCGTACTGAAAAAGTACAAACCTCGAAATAAATTAATGCAATTAGAAAATAATAATATCCGAAGGATTGTTGAACAAGCACTCCGTGAAGATATTGGATTAGGTGATATAACTTCGGAAGCTACAATTCCTGAAGATAAATCGAGCAGAGCTTCAATTGCTGTAAAAGAAAATTGTATAATTTCAGGAATAGATATTTCTCAACTTGTTTATTCAATTATTGATCCTGATTTATCATTCAGAAAAAAAGTTGAAAATGGAAGTATGATTTCAAAAAACAGTGAAATTGTTTTTTTAGAAGGTAAAACTAAAAATATTTTACTTGGTGAAAGAGTTGCATTAAATTTTTTACAAAGATTGTCCGGAGTTGCAACACTCACACATAAATTTGTTCACGCAGTTTCAAATACAAAAGCAAAAATTACAGATACACGAAAAACTACTCCGGGATTAAGATTTTTAGAGAAAGCTGCAGTAGTTGATGGCGGCGGTGTGAATCATCGTTTTGGCTTGGATAATATGATTTTAATAAAAGACAATCACATAACTGCAATTGGTGGAGTTAAAAATGCAATTAATGAAATCAGTAAATCCCTTCACCAAAAAAAAATAAATGTTCCTATCGAAATTGAAGTTGAATCACTTGAACAATTGGAAGAAGTTATGTTGATTGGAAATGTAAACAGAATAATGTTGGACAATTTTTCGATTGACGATATGCGAACTGCAGTTTTAATGATAACAGGGAAATATGAAGTTGAAGCTTCCGGTGGAATTAATCTTGAAAATGTTCGTGAAATTGCAGAAACTGGAGTTGATTTTATTTCAGTTGGTGCGCTGACGCATTCTTTTAATTCAATTGATATCTCTTTGGAAGTCCTCACATAATGTTTGATAAAATAAAACGACTTTTTACTGAAACTGCAATTTATGGTTTCAGTACAATTATTGCGCGACTTCTAAATTTTTTACTCGTCCCATTCTATACAAATATTTTAGTTCCGCAAGAATACGGAATCGTTGCTTATATTTTTTCTCTAATTGCAATTTGTGGAATGCTTTATGGATTTGGTCTTGAAGCAGCATATTTTAAATTTGCTTCAAATAGTGATGAAAAAAATGCAAAGCAAACTTTCAGTACTGCATATATTTCAATAATTGTAACTTCAACACTTTTATCTTTAATTATTATTTTTAGTGGAAAATCGATCCTTCAACTTATTTCTTTAGATGAAATATATTTACAAAGTATTTATTCTGCAGCAGTTACACTCGCATTTGATTCATTTGCGATAATTCCATTTGCGGCTTTAAGATTACAACATAGAGCAAAATATTTTGCAATTGTTAAAATATTAAATATTGTAATTACAATTCTTTCAAATATATATTTTCTATTAATTATAAATTATGGCGTAAACGGAATTTTATTAAGTAGCGCAATTGCATCTGTTTCAACTGTAATATTATTATTGCCAGTTATAATTAAGGAACTTAAATTTAAACTTGACTCTAAACTTATTGAGCAACTTTGGAAATATGGACTTCCACTAATCCCCGCAGGAATTGCAACTGTATCGCTACAAATAATTGATAGACCAATTCTAAAATTTCTAACGGACGATGCTACTGTAGGAATTTATCAAGCAAATTATAGATTGGGAATATTTATGATGTTAGTTGTACAAATGTTTGATTTCGCGTGGAGACCATTTTATTTTTCTGTGTCAAAAGATGATAATGCAAAAAAAATAATTTCACGAGTTATGATTTATTTATTAACAGGTTTGGTGATGGTATTTCTGATTATTACATTTTTTATAACTGATATTGTCTCTGTTAACATTCTTGGAAAAACTTTAATCCACCAAAATTATTGGAGCGGATTACCAATTGTCCCAATTATACTTTTAAGTTATCTTATTTTTGGAATGTCAAATATATTTTCTGCAGGATTATATATTGAGAAGAAAACCCATTTGGTTCCGATTGGCTCATTTATAGCGGCTGGAATTAAAATTGTTCTAACAATTATTTTAGTCCCAAAATTTGGAATAATGGGGGCCGCACTTGCAACCTTAATTGCATACAGTACACTTGCAATTGCAATGTTTTATTTGGCTCAAAAAGTTTATCCAATTAAATACGAATGGTTAAGAATTTATAAATTAATATTTGTTGCTTTAGTTATTTTTCTGTTGAATATATTTTTTGGGCAATATGCTTCAAATCAAATAATATTGAAAATAATATTAATCCTTCTCTTTATACCATTGATGTTTTTAGTTAGGTTTTTTGACGAACAGGAAAAAAATAAGTTAAAAAAAATATTTGTTGTATAGTCCTAAAAAATATTCTATGTTTAACCAAAGTTCTTTTTCATAATCGATGTTTGGTGTTTAAGTGCGAAAGCCTTGAGCTAAAAGGGAATTCCGTAGAAACGGAAGCTGACCCGCAACAGTAAATGAAATTTATTTCATTAGCCTGAAAACCTGCCAACATCTTTTGCATAAACCTTCGAGGAAAGAGGAATTATGTTTAACCCAATCATAATTTATTTTCCGATTGGGTTTTTTATTTAATACAAATTGAAAGGATATAAAAATGAAAAAAAGTGAAGTTAAAATTCCAAATTATATTATAATTGGATTGATATTGGTTGCAGCTTTATCAAGACTGCTTCCTCATCAACCAAATTTTACTCCAATTGGTGCAATTGCAATTTTTGCTGGAGTATTTTTACGTGGTAAATATATTTTTGTTTTGCCAACCCTGGCATTATTAATTAGCGACTATATTCTTGGATTTTATAATGGAATGATTTGGGTTTATAGTAGTTTTATTTCAGTTGGATTAATTGGTATTTGGATTAGAAATAAATACAACTTTGCAAGAGTCTCAGTCGGAACAATTTCAAGTTCAATTTTATTTTTTGTTGTAACAAACTTTGGTGTTTGGCTCAATGGAAGTATTTATCCACAAAATTTACAGGGATTAGTCAGCTGTTATGTTGCTGCAATTCCATTTTTTAGAAATAGTATCTCGGGTGATATTGTTTATGTAACTGTTTTATTTGGTTCATACGAACTAATCCGCAGAAAATATTTTGTTAAACTAGCTTCAGATTGAATTTAAATTAATTTAAAATAATTGGTTTTCAATTCTTAACCGAAGTGAATGAAAATGTGAATTCCGTTAAAGCGAAAGCTGACCCGCAACAGTAAGTGAAGATCGCTTCACAAGCCTGGAGACTTGCCAAATGTTTATAACTTAACCTCATGGAATGAGGTGAATAATTTTCAAACCCAATCCTCACAGGTTGGGTTTTTTATTTATGACTAAAATATTATTTATCATTTTGAATTTGGGAAATGAAAATGATAATAATTTACGAATCAGAGCTACAATTGGTAAATCATTTCGCGAACCAATAATGAACGAGTTATATTGGACCCCCGGTGGAAATATAAATCTTAAACCTGAAGAATCTGTAAATATTGATTTTGGAATTTTATATTCAAACATTTCAAATACTGCTGAACTTGAATTAAATATTTATTTAATTGATATTAAAGATAGAATAATTTGGTTGCCAACGAATAATGGTAATTGGTCATCATCAAATAATCATAATGTATCTTCACAGGGTATTGAGTTTCTCTCTTCACTTAGTTTAATAAAAAGTAGTTTGAAGATAAATTATAAATATTCTCTTTCACAAGTTTTAAAGAAGAATAAAACATTTGAAGATGATATTACTTTTAATTAACAACTCCCATATATCCCACAAGAAATTTCAACTTTAGGTGTAAATTATACTTTAGGATTTCTTTCGTTCAATATATTTCAACAAATAACTTGATTTAGATTTACTACTGTAGATAACAATCCAAAATATATTCTTCCCTCATTTAAAAAAACAGATTTAAATATTTTGTGTAAATATTATTCTGATAATTATATCATAACAGGAAAGTTTGAGATTGATAATTTATTTAATGAAAATTATCAAATAGCAGATCAATTTCCAGTGCCACTTCAAAATTATTTTTTAATAATACAATTACAAACAAATCAAATTAAATAAAAGGCGAAACAAATGAAAAATATATTAATAATAATTACTTTCACTATAATGGTCGGATATCAATTAATTGATGATCCTGTTTCACCTAAGGATGAAATTATCCCAATTGCAAAAGGTATTTATATAGTTAACGAAGGAAATTATGGAAAGGGAAATAGTTCGCTGAGTTACTATATTCCTGATTCATTAATACATCTCAATTTAGTATAAATGGAATATTTGTAGATGAAGTGAATGAATTAATTTATATTTCTGACGCAAAAGATTATACAAATGCTGAAGAAATTCATATTTATAAAAATGATGGTTCGAAAATTGGAAATTACAAAACTGGAATTATTCCTGGTTCAATTGCATTTGTAAGGTAGAAGTTTGATATTTTATTGAATGAAAGTGAATGAAGTTGTAATTGTTGGCGGAGGTATCGCAGGAATTAGTTGCGCAGTTACACTTGCAGAAAATAATATTCAAGCAACTTTAATTGAACAAAATAATTTTGTCGGTGGAAATACAACCTCAGGATTATTATCAACGTGGAGAGGATTTAACTCAACAAAAGTAAATGATAAATTTTTACAGGATGTAATTAATTCTTCTGTTAAAAGTGGAATTAGTAAAGGTGTCGTTCCGGATCCATCTGGAATATCGCCATATTTATTTTCCTATCATCCAGATTATTTCAAAGATATATTAATTGAATATTTAAATATTAATAAAGTCAAAATAAGGTTAAATACAAAAGTTGTAAGTGTCGATATCAGTAATAAAAAAATAAAATCGGTATCGACTTCTGAAGATGGGATTCAACAAAATGTTAAAAGTAAATTATTTATTGATGCAACCGGAAACGGAAATATTGCAACTTTATGTGGTGTAAAAAAAATAGCTTCAACTCAAACGGCAGTTTATCGAATTAGAATAAGTGGTGTAAATAAAAATATTTTGAGAGAACATTTAATAAGTCATCCACTTGATTCAAGCATTCCGATTGAGTCACTTCGGAAAAATTTACTTTCATTCTGTGGTTTTGCTGAATCTGCCCGAAAATGGTACTCAAAAAATAATTCACTTTTGCGGCTTGATGGATTTGATATTGATGAAATTCCAAATTCCGATGAAATAATAATTACGATGTTTGCATATAATTATAATTCTTCAGAAGGTAATTCATTCTCAACTTGTATTACAAATAGTAGAATGTTATTACCGGAAGCAATTCAATTTCTAAAAAACGAATTGCCCGGATTTGCAGATTGTTATATTAGTTCTGTTGCAAATACTTTGGGATTTGTAAATAGTGAACAATTAAATTCGGAAATTGTTTTAACAGATGCGGATGTTATGCTTGGAAAATTCTTTGCAGATTCAATTGGTGAATCGCTATTACCTTCACAAAAAAATATAAAATTACAAGTTCCCGGGAAATCGATATTTGTTAATGACGTATCAAATTTATTAGTAATAGGAAGAACTATTTTGCCTTCGTTGGCATTTTATAAAAATGGAAATCCACTTTTAACTATGCAGTTAGGAAAAGCTGCAGGAATTAATGCAATTGGAATTCTTGAAAAGATGGAGAACGAAACTTGAAAACTAAATATCAAGTTGTAATTATTGGTGGAACTTTATCTTCAATTACGGCAGCAATTGATTCTGCAAGAGAGGGTTTTTCAACTTTATTAGTTGAACCAACATTAAATATTGGTGGCAAACTTTCCGGAAGATTTCTACCGAGCGAGTTAAAAAATTATTTCAATGATGACTCTTCATTTAAAGGTGATGATTTGTTATTGAAATATCTTCAGGAAAATATTTTAGTTTCTAATTTATTCACTTCTTGGTATAATAATATTTCCTTTCAAAAATATATTATTAATCAATTAATTAATTTGAATGTAACGGTTGCATTAAAATCTGTCGTCACTGCGATAAGAACAACAGAAAATAAAATTCATCATGTAATAATATCAAATGGTGAAAAAATAAATGTAATTGAAACTGATTTAGTAATTGATTGTTCCAGCTCGATGGACGCAATTCAATTACTTAATCCAAAAATGTTATTGAATGGCTCACATTTTCAAACTTCAATAATAAGATTTTCAGGAGTTGATTTTGTTGAATTACTTTCAGATGTGAGAGAGCATCCGAAAAATTATTCTACATCTTCCTCGCAAAGATATTCTTCAAAAGAGATAATTATCAATGGGCTAAATAGAAACTTTCTTGAAAAGTTAGGGCCATTAGAATTTATTTTTCCTCCAAATCGTAATGAATCTTGTTTAACATTTACAAAAAAGTTCTCAGAAATAAATTCTAAAAATGATGCACATGAAATATTAGAGGAATTAAAAAATAATTGTACGGGATTTAAAAATATTATAACATTAGAAATATCTAATTATAAAAATTATTGTTTAGATATCGAGTTATATAATTCATATTTAGTAAATAATAAAATAACAAATCTGATAATCGCAACTGGCTCACTTCAAGAAGAAGCATATATAAATCCACTTTCAGTTAAATCTTACACAACACTTTTCAGATTGGGAAAATCAGCAGCATTAAAAATAAGTGGGATTATTAAAAATCGAGAAGATAAAAAATAATGCAAGTAATTAATTATCCCGAAAAAAATGGAGTTGCTTATTTTGAAAATCACGAAAGTCTGATATCTGAGTTAATATTAAGCGTTTTTAAACTTTGCAAGAATAATGAGAAAGTAAATAAGCTTATTTCGATTGGTTTTGATACAAGAGAAGATTCTGAAAAATTAGCAAATAGTTGTGCGAAAATACTTTCTGAAAATGGAATAAAAATAAATATATCAAAAGAAAGTATTCCAACTCCAGTATTAAAATATTTTACATATTATTCAAAATCATTTATTGGGATAATGATTACAGGGGGTGCATTAAAAAGTGGATGGAATGGATTTAAACTTTACGATTCGAATTCGGAGGCACTTCAAGTTTCAAATAATATTGTAATTGAATTCAATAAGTCTATAACAAATAGTGAAATAATTATTTCCGATATGTTGAAAAATTATTTAGAATATATTAAGAGTGTAATTAATTTGGAAATAATCGGTAATTATGGAAAAACTCACGAATCAATCGAAAGTATTTTAATCGATTCGATGGGAGGAACAGGGAAAACAATAATTGAGGATGTTGTTTATGAACTAGGATGGAGAGTTCAAACTTTATTCGGAGGTCCTTTAAATTCTTTTTATGATCGAACACCAGAAATAAGTATTCAACAAATTGAACCAATTTCTTATAATGTAAATGTTACTGATGCAATAATCGGTATAATGTTAAATGGCGATTGTTCGGAAGCAGGAATTGTAAATGAGGAAGGAAATTATATTTCGAAAAATAAAATATCAGAATTAATAAATAATTATTACAAACCGAAATCGGATGATATTTTGAATAATATTTTACAAGATGGAATTTTGAGTTCATTAATTATTCTTGAAATAATTTGTAAAAAGGGAAAGGATATTTTAAATAAGTAAATGAAAATGTTTAAACTAGTTTATTTTCTTTTATCTTTTACTTTGTTGTATAGTCAACAAAATGAATCTTCATTAGATGTCAGAATATTTCGCTCAATAAATAATAATCAGACATCGCTCCAAAAAAATATAATTAATATTACCGATCGAACTTTAATTCCAATTGCAATTGCAACTCCACTATCAATAATAAGTTATGGTTTGTACGAAAAAAATATATCGACTTCAAATTTAGGAATTGAAATTGCCTCAACTCAAATAATATCTACAATTATTCGAACTGTAATTAAAGAAACTGTGAAACGACCAAGACCATATTTAACTCTTGAAAATGTTCACGTTTCAAATAAAGAATCGGCAACGTCATACTCATTTCCTTCTGGGCACGCTATGAGCGCATTCGCATTAGCTACTTCAGTTTCGCTAAATTTTCCCAAAAAGGAAATTATTATACCGATGTATTTATGGGCATCAATGGTTGGTTATGGAAGAATATATTTTGGAGTCCATTATCCAAGTGATATTTTGGTTGGAGCAGTTAGTGGAAGTTTAGTTGGATATTCAATTCACAAATTTCTTCAGAATGAAGATTACAAAATATTCAAAGAGAAAAATAATAGTTCAAACTTGGGAAATAAAATAGAAATAATGTTGCATCCGCAAATTTATTCTGATTATCAGGGAATAAATTTAAATATTAAATTTTAAGGGAAAAGAATCGCTGAGGCAATTACAGTAGTCCAAAGTCCATTTTTATCTCCTTCGGCTGACTGAGTAATATTAAAAGTTTTCCAAATTTTACCACTCGTTTTAAAAACTTGTTCACGTTCATCCCAATTTGTATCAGGATTAAATTCAATACCCAAAGTTGTTGCAAGCATTGTTGCTGCGAGATCTTCTGCATATTCACCACATTTTGAATCTGGTTCGCCATATGGATGATGTTCCGATAAATATCCATACTGAGTGATGTCGGAGGGTTGTGCAACACCAATTGAAGCTGCAATGAGCCGATTTGGTTCATTAGTTGCATTTCTTGCCATAACACTAAAAGTAACAGATCCAGGAATTAATAATTTTTGAGCTTCAGCTACGTAAATTCGTTTACAATTTGGAGGATAAATACTTGAGACAGTTACAAGATTACAAATTTCAATTTTGGCATCTCGTAATGCAAGCTCAAATGATTGAAGATAATCTCGATGTCTGCCGACACCTTTTGTGAAAAATACTTTTGTTGGTACAAACATTGCTGCTCCTTATTTATGAAATGGAATTAATTTTATAAAATTTCTTTTTCCAACTTTTAACACAACAGATTCTGAAATTGTAATGTTACTCATCGGATCTGTAATTTTTTTATTTTCAATTGAGACGCCACCTTGTTCAATTACTCTTTTTGCCTGACTTTTTGATTCGCATAATTTAGTATCAACTAATAATTGTAATAGTGAAATTGATTTCGAGTTTAATATAAATTCTTCAATATTCATAGGATTATTTTTCTTCACAAAAATTTCGTCGAATTCCTTTTCAGCATTTTCAGCAATTTCTTTTGAATAATAAAGCGCAACAAGTTCACGAGCCAACTCCCGTTTAACATCTCGTGGATTTATTTCTCCGCTATCCAATAATTTTTTAGAATTCGTGATAGATTTAGTTGAAACATCAGTTGCCAAAGTGAAATAATCAATAATTAAATTATCTGGAATCGAAAGTGTCTTACCGTAAATATCTTTTGGTGATTCACTAATTCCAATATAATTATCAAGAGATTTACTCATCTTATCAACTCCATCGGTTCCAACAAGAAGTGGAAGTGTAATTATAACTTGCGGCATTTGTCCAAATTCTTTTTGTAAATCACGGCCAACAAGTAAATTAAATTTCTGGTCAGTTCCTCCAAGTTCAACGTCAGCTTTAATTGCAACGGAATCGTATGCTTGGGCCAATGGATATAAAAATTCGTGCATCGCAATTGGTTCGCCAGATTTGTACCGTTGCGTAAAATCATCGCGCTCAAGCATTCTTGCGATAGTATATTTACTTGAAATATGAATTATATCTGCAAAAGTTTTATTTGCCAACCATTCAGAATTATATTTTATTGTAACATTTTTTGAAGATAGAATTTTCGATGCTTGATCAAAATAAGTTTTGCCATTAATTTTAGTCTCTTCCAAAGTTAAAGAAGGGCGAGTTTTATTTTTTCCAGTTGGATCGCCGATTATTCCTGTAAAATCACCAATTATTAAAATTGCCTGATGACCTAAATCTTGAAAATGCCGAAGTTTTTTTAACACAACAGAATGTCCTAAATGTAAATCTGGGCGACTTGGATCGCAACCAAGTTTTACTTGTAAAGGTTTGTTCGATTTTATTGAACGAACTATTTTTTCTTCCAGTTCTTTTTCAGGAATTATTTCTTGAACACCACGTTTAATGATGTCCATTTGTTCGTTAATGGATGGAAATTTATTCATTTCTTTTTAGGCGACATAAAACGTCTCAAATCTCTTTCAGTTTCTCTTTCTTTAGTTACTTCTCGTTTATCATATAATTTTTTTCCACGGCAAAGTCCCAACTCGATTTTAACATTGCGTCGAGAAAAATAAACTTTTAATGGAATCAAAGTTAATCCTTTTTCAGAAATTTTTCCAATTAATTTAATAATTTCTTTTTTTTGAAGAAGTAGTTTTCTTTCTCTTAACGGATCAACCAAGTCAATCGTAGCTTGTTTGTAAGGATGAATATACATGCCGTTCAACCAAACTTCTTGATTTCGAATCATTGCATAACCTTCTTGTAAATTAGCATTTCCGGCTCTAATTGATTTAACTTCACTTCCCGTTAAGATAATTCCTGCTTCGTGAGATGATAATATCAAATATTCGAACTTTGCTCTTCTATTGAGAATTGTTGGTTGGTTTGATGACTTACTTTCCATTTGCGAAGATAATCATTTTTTTTTTAAGGGGAACCATTTTTAATGAAATCGATTCTTGAAAATATAGTTCCTTCTTTTTACTTTGTATGATGAAGCAAGACGAAATATTACTCATTCTAGATTTTGGTTCACAAGTAACACAACTTATTGCGCGAAAAATTAGGGAATTAAATGTTTATTGCGAAATACATCCATTCAATATTTCCATTGAAAAGATTAAGCAAATTAATCCAAAGGCAATAATTTTTTCCGGAGGACCACAAAGTGTTTATGGAGAAAATGCTCCAATTTCTGATTCAAGAATTTATGATTTAAATATTCCTTTGCTCGGAATTTGTTATGGTTTACAATTGATCGCACATCAATTGGGAGGGAAGGTTGAAAATTCTTCGAAAAGGGAATTTGGTAGAGCAATTTTAAATTTGAATAATTCTTCTTCACTATTTTCTGGTTTTAATTCTTCTACAGAAGTATGGATGTCTCACGGTGACTCACTGACTTCTTTGCCAACTGGTTTTAATTCAATCGCAAATACAACCAACACATCAATTGGAGCAATCGAACAAAAAGAAAAAAATATTTATGGAGTTCAGTTTCATCCCGAAGTTCATCATACAAAAGAGGGAAAGAAAATATTTGAAAATTATTTATTTAAAATTTCTAAATTTAATAGAACTTGGTCGTCATCATCGTTTATAACTTCTTCCATAAATGAAATTAAAGAAAGAGTTAAAAACGAAAATGTAATTTGTGCTTTGAGTGGAGGAGTCGATTCGTCTGTAACTGCAATTTTACTTGAACGAGCAATTGGAAAACAACTTCATTGCATTCACATTGATAATGGTTTAATGCGAAGTAATGAAAGTAAATATGTGGTTGAAACAATTCAAAATAAATTTAATTTACAATTGCATTTTGTAGATGCATCTAAATTATTTCTTTCGAAACTTGCGAATGTAGAAGATCCGGAATTAAAAAGAAAAATTATTGGAAATACTTTTATCGAAGTTTTCGAAGAAGAAGCCAATAAAATTCCAAATACAAAATATTTAGCCCAAGGAACTTTATATCCAGATGTAATTGAGTCGGTTTCAAATATGGGACCATCTGCCACAATAAAAACACATCATAATGTTGGCGGACTTCCGGAAAAAATGAATTTAAAATTAATTGAACCACTTCGTGAATTATTTAAAGATGAAGTTAGAGAAGTTGGAAAATTACTCGGACTTCCAAATGAGTTACTAAATCGACATCCATTTCCCGGTCCCGGATTAGCAATTCGTGTGCTCGGTTCAATTACAGAAAATAGATTGAATATTCTTCGAAAAGCTGATTCCATTTACATCGAGGAACTTCAAAAAAATAATTTATACGATTTGATTTGGCAAGCATTTGCAGTTTTACTTCCAATAAATAGTGTTGGAGTGATGGGGGACGAAAGGACATACGAAAATGTTTTGGCGCTTCGAGCTGTTACAAGCACAGATGGGATGACCGCCGATTGGTTTAATATGCCAAATGAAGTTTTAGGAATTATTTCAAATAGAATTATAAATGAAGTTAGAGGTATTAACAGAGTAGTTTATGATGTAAGTTCAAAACCACCGGCAACAATTGAATGGGAATAAATTTATATAAAAATATATTTTTTGTATTCATAATTTTATTAGTTAATAATTTAAATTCCAATGGGGAAACAAAAGTTAATTATTCTTCAAAATCAGAAATAGAATTTAACAAAGGTCTTTCTAGATTTGCATCTCATCGATATGAGGAATCAAAAAATATTTTCCAACAATTAGCAAATGATAAAGTTAAACATCAAAGAACTTCATCTTCAATGTTGATGTTTGCAAGATCCTTAACTCTTACAAAACAATTTCAGCAATCAAATGAAGTATTAAGTCTACTATTTCAGCAATTTCCAAATATTAAATATCGATCAGATATTTTAGAAACTATGGGAGTAAATTATTATCGATTGAATAATTACTCAAAATCAATTTTATTTTTTGTTGACTTGCTAAATAAAAACGAAAGTTCAGTTTTTAATAAAGTTATTGCTCGAAGTTTTATTAAAGAAATAATTATTTTTCAAGCAGAACAATCTTCCATTCCAAAATTAGTTAATGAGTTTGAAAATCTGAATGAAACTTTTGGCTACTCATATTTATTATTGCAAGTAGCCGAAAGATATTACAGAGATGGAGATGATTCGAATGCCCGAAGTAAAATATTATCACTTCTAAAAAATACAGAAGATCAATTATTAATTTCACAATCGGATGCATTACTTCAACACATCAATAAAAAACATTTTGTAGAAATTGGAGTAATTTTGCCATTGTTCGAACAATTAGATTCATCATTTACACAGAAAAAAATTGCAAAAGAAATTCGTGACGGATTAGAAAAAGGAGTTGCATTTCATAATCAGCAATCTCGCACGCAAATAAAATTGATTTATAACGATATGAGCAATAATATTAAATTAGCTGCGAATCAGTTACACGAATTATCTCAAAATAATTATTGCATCGGAATAATCGGTCCACTTTTTAGTTATGATGCGCAAATACTTTCAGCATTGGCTAAACGAAGAAAAATTCCACTAATTACACCGACCGCAACCGACACCGGAATTTCTTCGAAAGGAGATTATATATTTCAACTTAATTACGATTATAATTCCCGCGGAAAATCTTTGGCAAAATTTGCACTTCAACATTTACAAAAAAAGAATATTGCAGTTATTTCTCCTTCCTCTTATCCATATAGATACACAACAGATATTTTTGTGAAAGAAATTATTAATGGTGGAGGTTTAATAGTTTCAGATATAAGATATCCAAAAGGTGCAACTGATTTGCGTTCATCATTCAGAATGATTCGAACTGATGGAATATTAATTGAAAGTGATACGAGTTATATGAAAAAGAAAAGAAATTATTATGTTGATAGTTTGCAATTTCCAATTAATTCGATTGATTTAATTTATATGCCGATTACTGATAAGCAGCAAGTTAGTATAATGGCTTCACATTTAAAATTATTTAATATTTCAACAACTGTACTTGGTTCAAATGAATGGATGAGTAAAGATGAATTGGAACTCAACAGAAATAATTACAAGAATATTTATTTTCCTTCCGATAATTTAACTTCAACTTCAGAAATAAATAGTAACTTTGCTTTCGGTTTCGATACAATTTCACTGTTATCAATGTTAGTCGATCAAGGTGCACGAAGCAGAGATGTTTTAGAAAATGAATTAAGTAATTTACTTTCCAGCGAAGGAGTGCGTGGAAAATATTCTTTACACCCAACACAATCAAATAGTTCAATTTCAATTTTTGAATATCAAAATGGAAAAGTCAAACAAGTTGACGAGGTCAATACTTACGAATAAAATAAAAAGTGATCACCGAACTTTAAAAGAGTGGCCTGAAGGTGATCGCCCTCGTGAAAAATTATATTCAAAAGGTAGTTCATCACTATCAAATGCCGAGTTACTTGCAATTTTACTTCGAACGGGAACTGGAAATAAAACTGCAGTTGATATTGGAATTGAGTTATTGGCCAATAATTCGTTGCACTTTTTATCCGATAAAAATATTTCCGAACTGACTTCGATAAAAGGAATTGGAATAATTAAAGCATTGACTCTTGTTGCTGCGTTTGAACTTGGAAGAAGATTAATGAGTGAACCATCTGCGAAATTATCACAAATATTAACGCCAAAAGATGTTAGTAAAATTTATATTCCAAAATTGCAACATTTAAAACAGGAAGAATTTTACGTTTTGCTTTTAAATAATAGGAAACAAATAATTCGGGAAATTCCGGTTTCGAAAGGAACACTTCACGCAACTTTGGTTGATCCTCAACAAGTTTTCAAAGAAGCAATAATTTATTCTGCAGCGAGTATTATTTTAATTCACAATCATCCAAGTGGAAATCCGGAACCGAGTCGTGAAGATATTAATTTAACAAGACAACTTTTACAAGCGAGTAAGATTATTGGAATCCCAATTGATGATCATTTAATAATTGCCGGCGATTCATACACAAGTTTTGCAGATAGGGGATTGTTTAATTTATGATAAAACGAAAAACATTTCCTAATTATTCTAATGAATTATTCTTTCGATTTAATTACGTTCCAAATATTATCCATTTCTTCAAGTGAAACTGATCCCAATATTTTATCAGAAGATTTAATTATATCCTCTAACTTTGAAAATCTTTTGTTAAATTTTTTACACGCATTTTGAAGTGAAATTTCGGGATCTATTTTTAAAAAACGAGAATAGTTCACAATAGAAAAAAGAAAATCTCCAAATTCTTCTTCAAGATTTTCAGGGGAAGTAGCATTTTCAATTTCGGTTAATTCCTCGTAAACTTTTTTAAGAACATCAGCTCGATTATTCCAATCAAATCCAATAGTTGCAACTTTTTTTTGAATTCGAAAAGCTCTAACAAGAGCTGGAACTGAAGATGAATTTAAATCATCGAGTAAATTTCCAACTTTATTTTTACGTTTAATTTCATGCCAATTTGAAATTTGATTTTGAAGATTTGGCGGAGTACTGCCGGAACTAATTTCAGGATGACGCTCATTTAATTTTGTAAATATATTTTGAATTACATCATCAATTGTAAAATCTCCAGATTCAGAAGCTATTGAAGTTTGTAACAGAATGTGAAAAAGAATATCCCCCAATTCATCGCAACGATCTTTTTCATTTTCAACAGAAGTTGCTTCATAAACTTCTTCGATAAAGAGTGGACGAAGCGATTCAAAAGTTTGTTTGGAATCCCACGGACATTCCTTTCTTAATTTTTTTACGAATAAATTAAGTTCCTGAAACGCTAAATTTTGAGATTCCATTTATTCTCCAAATAAATTATTTGATTATTAATTAATATTAGCAAAGTTAAACAATTCTTTCAAAATTGCAGAATGAATTCAACAGAAACAAAAACTTGGACGATACTTTCTTTACTTGAAACTTCAACAAATTATCTTCTGCAAAAAAATTTTGATGATGCACGATTGAGTGTAGAAATTCTACTTTCAGATTCCTTAAAACTTCCCAGAATTCAACTTTATTCACAATTTGATAAAGTTATAACACAAAGTGAATTGCTAACTTTTAAGAAAAAGTTCACTTCTTTAGTTGCAAACGAACCACTTCAATATATTGTCGGTCAAACTTCTTTTTATGGATTGCAAATTCTTTGCGATAAGAGGGCATTAATTCCGCGTCCGGAAACAGAACCAATTGTTGAAAAATGTATCGAATATATTAAACTTCATTTCCCGATTAACAAGCAACTTTCTGTATTAGAAGTTGGAACCGGAACAGGTTGTATCTCAATTGCGCTTGCAAAGAGTTTAAGTAATTTAAAAATTGTGGCAATTGACATTGATGAGCATTCTTTAAATTTAGCAAATGAAAACATAAAGTTGCATTCACTTACAGATAGAATTGAATTAAAAAAAGTTGACATAAATAATTTTATTTCAAATTTAGAACTTCAGGATATCGATATAATTATTTCCAATCCACCATATATTTCAAAAGAGGAATATCAAAATTTACCAATTCATATTCACGATCATGAACCGAGACATGCTTTAACTGATGAAAATGATGGATTGCAATTTTATCATAAACTAAATGAAATAAGTCAAACAATTTTAAAACAAAATGGATTATTAATTATTGAACATGGAAGTGAGCAATCCGAAAAAGTAAAAGAAATATTTTCAAATGAAGTATGGAATTATGAAAGCTCAATAATTGATATGAGCAAACATGTGAGAGGCGCAATTTATAAATTTCAAAATTAATGAAAGCACTAATTCAAAAAGTTTCTTCATCTTCTGTGAGTGTGAATGAAAAAATTATTTCTTCAATAGGAAAAGGATTGCTAATATTTTTAGGAGTAGGCAAGTTCGACACAATTAACGATGCAAGAAAACTTGCAAAAAAATGTTGTCAGCTTAGAATATTTGAAGATGAAAATAATAAAATGAATCGTTCGTTGATTGATGTTTCGGGGGAAATAATGATCATTTCGCAGTTTACTTTATATGCAGATACACTAAAAGGATTAAGACCGAGTTTTGAATTAGCAGCTCCTCCTGAAATTGCTGAACCGTTGTACCAAAAATTTATTGCTGAGTGCAAATTAATAATTGAATCTGAAAAAGTTAAAACAGGAATATTTCGGGAAATGATGAAAGTATCTTTAGTTAACGATGGTCCAGTTACAATATTAGTTGAATCTGAAACTATGAAAATATAATATGGAAGATTGGGCTAAAATAAATTATTTAAGAGATAAGCCCGCTTTTATTATCGCAATTATTATTTGTATTGGTGTAACTATTGCAAATATATTTCCACAAATAATATTTTGGATAGGTGCCACACTAATTCTACTGTTTCTACTTTTAATAAATATTATCTTTACAAAAAATAAATTATTTACAAGTTTACTTTTATTATTTCTATTAATGAGTGGAGCAGGAACAAGGCATTCACTTGAAAAAAGTTTCTTCCCAGAAAACCATATTTCTAATTATTTACAACTGAACAGGGAAGTAAAAATAATCGGGGAAATTATTAATGACCCGATAGAAAAAAAATATAATTATTCATATTTAGTTAATATTAAAAAAATTATAATTGAAACAGATACGTTATCGGTTGAAGGTAATTCAATATTAACGCTTCAAAAAAAATCATTTCAAAAAAATAAGAACATAAATTATGGGGATGTAATTTCAATTGAATGTTTACTTGAAGAACCATCTCGTTCGAGAAATCCGGGGGGATTTAGTTATCGAGATTATCTTTCAATACATGATGTTTATGGAATTATTACTCCAGTTAATAATATTATTGAAGTAATTGAAATTGGTTCACCAAATATTATTATTGAAAAAATAATTATTCCTTCAAGAAAATTTATAAAAAATGTAATTAATTTTACAATGAGTGGTGAAGGATCTTTTGTGATGAAGGGATTACTTTTAGGTGATCAAGCTATGATCTCACTGGAAATGAAAAGTTCCTTTATTAACACCGGAACAATTCACGTATTGGCAGTTTCCGGTTCGCATATTGCATTGATAAGTGCGGTGCTTTATCTTTTATTTGGGATGATAAGAATTCCATTTAAAATTAAAATATGCGTAACAATTTTGGGAATAATATTTTACATGTTATTAACCGGTTCAACTCCATCTGTTGTTCGTGCATCAATTATGGGAATTGTAGTTTTGACCTCACAATTGTTGGATAGAAAAACTAATTTATATAACACGTTGGGAGTTTCCGCTTTAATAATTTTAATTTGGGATACGCGGCAATTATTTGACGCTGGTTTTCAACTTTCATATTCTGCAGTTTTTTCAATGGTATTATTTTATCCAAGAATAAAATTATTTATCGAAAACAGAATTCCAAAAACATTAAATAAATTTAAGTTCACTAAACAACTTATACTTCTTTTTGGAATTACACTTGCTGCACAAATTGGAACTATCCCAATAACTGCCGGATATTTTGAAAAAATTTCCATCATTTCACTTGTTGCGAATTTAGTTGTTGTTCCGTTGATTGGGTTTGTAATGACGATTGGGCTTATTTCAGTAATAACAAGTTCAATTTCATTTTGGATTGGTTCTTTTTTTATGGAAGTATCAAAATATATTTTACTCTTTATAATTTATTTTGTTGATTTAATGAATCAAGTTCCATTTGGAATAATTCAAACAAGTACATTTACATTTTGGAGTTTTAGTTATTACTTAATAATTATTTTATTCTTTCTTTCATTAAATAAAATTCAACGGTTACGAAAAATATTTTTATTATTATTTGGAATAATCACATTAAATTTATGGTTCAGTAATTTTCAGTTATTAAATAAAAATAATAACTTACGAATTACAATTTTAGATGTCGGACAAGGTGAAGCAATATTAATTCAAACTTCTGAAAATAAAAATATTCTTATTGACGCCGGGACTACGACTCGAAATAATAATAGTGGAGAAAAAATTATTACTCCATTTATTAGTCGATCTGAAATTTCTAAGATCAATTATCTTATAATAACTCATCCGCACAGTGATCATATCGGAGGTGCGAGTAATATTCTGAATTCAATAAAAGTATTAAATGTTCTGGATTCCGGACAACCATATTCATCCAAAATTTATAAAGAGTTTGATAGTATAATTTCTAAAAATAAAATTAATCGTATTATTTTATCTCGCGGAGATGTTATTGAAATCGAAAATAATTTAAGATTATATGTTTTACATCCAACCAAATATTTTATCGATATTGATTCTTCTGATGGATTTACAGAACTCAATAATTCATCAGTTATTCTAAAATTAGTTTATGGACAATCTTCTATTTTATTAACAGGCGATGGAGAAATTGAATCTGAAGACGAAATTGTAAATCAATACGGAGATTTTTTAAATACAGATATATTAAAAGTTGGACATCACGGCTCAAAAACAAGTACAAGTGAAAATCTTTTAAAATATGTAAGGCCGGAATACGCAACTATTTCAGTTGGAAAGTTTAATAAGTTTCATCATCCATCTCCAATTATTTTGGATCGACTTAAAAGTTATAATTCCAAAATATTTAGAACTGACAAAGATGGAGCAATAATATTCGAAAGCAATGGTGTAAAATACGAGCAAATTAAATGGTGATTTCATTTACTTTGTAGTTTGTCTTAACTTCTTCTATTTTGCAATCACTAAAAAAATGAGTTCATCTGAATCAAAAAAATACTTTACAGACTCCGGAATAAAAATAAATCAGAGTTATAATCCTTCAGAAAAAGAAATAAAGCAATCCGAATTTCCCGGCGATTTTCCATTTACTCGTGGAATTCATCCAACAATGTATCGCTCAAAATTATGGACAATGAGGCAATATGCCGGATTTGGTTCTGCTGCACAATCCAATGAAAGATTTAAATTTCTAATTTCACAGGGCATCACCGGACTTTCGGTCGCATTCGATCTTCCAACACAAATGGGATATGATTCCGATCATCAACTTGCAGAAGGAGAAGTTGGAAAAGTTGGCGTTGCAATTAATACACTTGCCGATATGGAAATTATGTTGGAAGATATTGACGTTGAAAAAATTACTACATCAATGACAATAAATTCTACTGCGGCGATACTTTTAGCATTTTATGTTGCAGTTGCAAAAAAGAAAAAAGTTGATCTCAAAAAAATTAGTGGTACAATTCAAAATGATATTTTAAAAGAATATATCGCGAGAGGAACTTATATTTATCCTCCAATGCAATCGTTGAGATTAGTTACAGATATTTTTTCTTGGTGCAGTAAAAACTTGCCGGAGTGGAATACAATTTCGATAAGTGGTTACCATATTCGTGAAGCTGGATCAACTGCTGTTCAGGAAATTGCATTTACATTTTCAAATGCGATAGAATATATTCGATCAGCATTAAATACTGGACTTTCAATTGAATCTTTTGTTTCAAGAATTTCTTTCTTCTTTAATGCACATAATAATTTTTTTGAAGAGATTGCTAAATTTCGTGCAGCTCGTAGAATTTGGGCGAAAATATTAAAAGATGAATTTGGTTGTGCTGATCCGAATAGTTTAAAAATGCGATTTCACGTTCAAACTGGTGGTTCAACATTAACAGCGCAGCAAATAGAAAATAATATTACACGAACAAGTTTGCAATCCTTATCAGCAGTTCTTGGCGGTTGTCAATCGCTGCATGTAAATTCAAAAGACGAAGCACTTGCACTTCCAACTGAAACTTCTGTTCGAACTGCATTGCGAACTCAACAAATAATTGCAAACGAAATTGGTGTTATAAATACAGCCGATCCTCTCGGCGGTTCTTATTTTATTGAATCTTTAACAGATGAAATTGAGGTAAAAGTATTCGAATATTTGGATAAAATAAAAAGTATTGGTGGAGCAGTTAATGCAATTGAAGCAAATTATTATCAAAATGAAATTTCTGAAAGCGCATATAAATATCAACAATCAATTGAAAGTAAAGAAAAAATAATTGTTGGAGTTAATGAATTTGTTGAAGATGAAAATGAGTCTCCAGAACTTTTAAAGATCGATAGCAAATTGCAAAAAAAAAAAATTGAATTTCTAAATGAAATAAAAAGAAAAAGAAATAACAATGAAGTTAAAGAACGGTTACTCGCAATTGAAAGATGTGCAAGTTCAACAGAAAATCTTATGCCACATTTAATCTCAGCAGTTGAATCTTATGCGAGTATTGGAGAAATTTCCGACACATTAAGAAAAGTTTGGGGCGAATATAATAAATGAAAAGTTCAACGATAACAAATTATACAATTCAATTTTTAAGGTCTCTTTCTCAAAAAAAAGTAAGAGACAAAAATAATTTATTTATTGTTGAAGGTTGGAATTCAATTAATGAATTAATTAATTCAAATTTAAAAATAGAAATATTAGTCACTTGTGAAGTTCCAAAAAAACGCCAATCTATTTTTGAAAAAGCGAAAACAGTTTCAACAAAATGGTACGATGTTACTGAAAAAGAAATGAGTAAAATTTCTAATACAGAACATTCGCAGGGAATATTGGCAGCAGTTTCGCAAATTAATAAATCAACTTTATCAAGTTCCATTTTAAAAAATGAAAAATTGAATATTATTGTTACGCTTGATTCAATTTCTGATCCTGGAAATCTTGGTGCAATTATCAGAACTTGCGATTGGTTTGGTGTTAACTCGATTTTAATAAGCAAGGAAAGTGTCGATTTATATAATCCAAAAGTTGTTCAATCTACTATGGGTTCACTTTTTCATCTCCCAATTTCTAACAATATTGATTTGCTTGAATCGATTCATGGAGCAAAAAATAGTGGTTTCAAAATTATTGGAACAGATGTTTACGGTAAAAATATTTTATCAAACAAAAATGTTAAAAGTGATTTAGTAAGTGGAAAAAAAATTATGTTAATAATTGGGAATGAAGCTCACGGAATTTCTGAAAATATTAAAAAGGAAATTGAGAGTTTTATTACAATCCCAAAATATGGCAATGCTGAATCTTTAAATGCAGCAGTTGCTCTTGGAATTATTTTAGCAGGAATTAAAAATGAATAATCTTTTAACAGATATCGATGGTGTAAAAGTTGGAAATTACACAGATGTAAAAAATGGTACAGGTTGCACCGTAATACTTTTACCTTCAAACACAATTGGAAGTTGTGATGTTCGTGGCGGCGCTCCCGGTTCCAGAGAAACTGCGTTACTTGCTCCAGATAAACATGTTCAAGAAATTAATGCAATTCTTTTAACCGGTGGAAGTTCATTTGGTTTAGATGCAGCTGCCGGAGTAATGAAATATTTACAAGAAAAAAATATTGGATATAAAACTCCATGGATTAGAATTCCAATTGTTCCAGCTGCAGTTATTTTCGATTTTAATATTCGAGATTCAAAAATATTTCCAATAGCAGAAAATGCTTATTACGCTTCAACTACTGCAGCCAAAAAATATTCTTCAGGAAGTGTCGGCGCAGGAACTGGTGCCTCTGTTGGAAAATGGAACGGCGTACAATTTGCAATGAAAGGTGGAATTGGATCTTCTTCAAAAAAAGTTGGAAAATTATCTGTTGCTGCTTTGGCTGTTGTAAATGCCGTTGGTGATATTTTAAATGAAGATGGAACAATTCTCGCCGGAGCATTAAACAAAAATAAATTTTTAGGCAAAAAGAAAAGAGAAAATTGTTTCTTCGATAAAGAATTGTTACAGACAAATTCTAATACAACTCTTGTTGTACTTGTATCGAATGCAAAATTAACTAAAACCGAAACAAATATTGTTGCACAAAGAATGCATAATGGATTTGCTCGATCAATTTCTCCAGTTCACACTTCTTTCGATGGTGATATTTCTTTTGCACTTTCGACAAATAAAATAAAAGCAACTGTCGATATGGTTGCTGAAATAGGAATTGAAGTAACTTCAAATGCAATCCGTTCTGCAGTTAAAAATGCAATGTCTCTTTTCGGAATTCCTTCTTTAAAATAATTTTTTACTTCTCGCAAAATTTAGTATTTTTAGGAAATTATCATGAAAGTATTTTTAACTGGTTGTACTGGATATGTTGGAAGGGAAGTTGCACGACATTTAATTAAAGCAAATCATTCTGTAGTTGCATTAATTCGAGAAGGGACTGAAACCAAAACACCTTCCGACATCGATGGAAAAATTCAATTGGTATTTGGTGATTTAAAGAATCCAGAATCGTATCGCTCGGCATTGAAAGGTGTTGATGCAATAATTAATCTTCCTGGTTTATTAAGAGAATTTCCAAATAAAGGAATTTTATTTGAGGAAGTTCATTTTCTCGGTGCAAAAAATTTAATTGATGAAGCTAAAACTGCAAATATAAATCGCTTCATTCAAATGAGTGCTTTGGGAGTTAGAGAAAATTCAATTACAAAATATCAAATCACTAAATTTAAAGCGGAAGAATATCTTCGCAGTAGTGGTTTACAATTTACAATATTTAGACCTTCGCTTATTTTTGGAAATGAAAAAGAAGGAATGATGAACTTCTTTTCTGTTTTGAATGAACTGCTCGAAATGCTTCCATTTTTTGTTCCTGTAATTGGAAATGGAAATTATTTATTTCAACCGGTTTCAATTCAAAATATCGCCGAAGGAATTATAGCTTCACTTTCAAATAGCGAATCAATTGGTAAAGAGTTTGATGTCGTTGGGCAGGATAGATATTCTTATAATCAACTACTTGAAATGATAATGCATGTTACAAGAAATTATAAAATAAAATTTTATCAACCGATTAGTTTAATGAAAATGGTTGCTGGTATTTTTGGAAAATATAAATTCTTCCCTATAACGAAAGATCAGATTATTATGTTGGAAGAAAATTCAATTTCTGATAATTGGAAAAATTATTACGATACCTTTAATATAAAACCAATTCGTTTGGTTGAAACAATAAATAAAAATTTCACTACAAAGTAATGCCAGTTTTTGAATGCAAGATTGTGGAAGTGTGTGTTTGTTCAAAAATAAATGGAGCTTATAAATTTTTGTTATTAAAAAGATCTAAAAATGTTTCTCTTTATCCCGGACAGTGGCAAATTGTAACTGGTCATCTTGAAGAAAATGAAACTCTTTTGAATGCATCATTGAGAGAATTAAAAGAAGAAACTGGATTCGTTCCGACTAAATATTGGATTTTACCACACACAAATACTTTTATCGATCCTCAGAAAGAAATTGTAAATGTTACAGCTATATTTGCTGGAGAAGTTTTAAGTAATACCAATCCAATTTTATCAAATGAACATGATGAATATTATTGGGCAGATTTACAAGAAATTAAAAATATATTGGTTTGGCCAGGACAAATAAATGCAATTAATATTTTCAATGATTATTTGCTTTCGGGAAAAGAAACAGAAATACTTTCACGAATTAATTTAAATTAAAAATATGAGCTTACTTGTAGTTGGGTCTCTCGCTTTAGATACAATTGAAACACCATTTGGAAAAGTTGATGAAGTTTTAGGTGGTGCAGCAACTTACATCTCAATAATCTCAAGTTATTTTGTAAAAAATATTCAACTTGTTGGAGTAGTTGGTTCAGATTTTCCTGAAAAAGGAATTGAACTTTTAAAAAATAATAATATCGATTTACAGGGATTAGTAAAAATTGAAGGTGGTAAAACATTCCGTTGGTCTGGTAAATATTTACACGATATGAATCAACGAGAAACACTTTTTACTCACCTAAATGTATTTGAAAAATTTAATCCTAAACTTCCGGATGAATATAAAAAAAGCGAATATGTTTGTTTAGGAAATATTGATCCAGTTCTTCAACAAAAAGTAGTTGAACAAGTTGAAAAACCAAAATTAATTGTTTGTGACACAATGAATTTTTGGATTGAAAAAAAATTAACTGAGCTTAATTCAACTTTAAAAATAATTGATGTTCTTATTATAAATGATTCGGAAGCAAAAATATTGGCAAACGATTCAAGTATAATACTTTCTGCAAAAAAAATATTAAAAATGGGTCCCAAAATTCTTGTAATAAAAAGAGGGGAACATGGTTCAACAATTTATTCTGATTCATTTATGTTTTCAATTCCGGCATTTCCAACTGAAAAAGTTGTCGATCCAACCGGTGCTGGAGATTCTTTTGCAGCTGGATTCATAAGTTACATCGCTTCAAAAAATTCTATTTCAGAAGATATTTTAAAAAATGCTTTAATTAATGCAACACTTATGGCATCATTTTGTGTTGAAGGCTTTGGCGTAAATGGAATTCTTAATTTGGATAAAAATGATATCGAAAATAGATTAAATAAATTTCGTACAATTTTAAAATTACCTTCAGCTTGAAATGATTGTTGAAACTTCGGCAATAATTTTGCGTTCCATGAAATATGGAGATACAAGTAAAATTGTAACTTGTTATTCGCAACAATGTGGACAGATTAAAATTTTAGCTAAAGGTGCTCGAAGTTCAAAATCTAAATTTGGCTCTTCACTTGAACCACTTACAGAATCACATTTAGTTTTTTACAAGAAAGAAGGAAGAGACTTGCATCTTCTTTCGAAAAGCGAAATTATTAATTCAATTAATCCATTTATAAGTGACTCAGATATATTAATTGAAGCACTTTCGGTTATTGAAATATTTTTTAGAATTCATCACCATGAAGAAAAAAATGAAAGTGCATACGAACTTCTTTCTGAAACTTTAAAAGCTTTACCAAAAAATAAATTAAACATAACGCAACTTATTATTCATTTTTATTTAAACCTCTGTTCATTATTTGGTGTCTCATTAGCGTTAGAAAAATGTCAAAAATGCAATACAAAATATCAAGAATTCGAAAATGTTTTAACTTCTTATTTTATTCCCGTAACTGGAACTTTAATTTGCGAAGAATGTTATTCAGATCATCATTCAATTAGTTCAACAAAAATTGAAAAGTTATTACTGGAACAATTAATTCTTATTTCTAATTTAACTCCGAAATTAATTGTAACTAATATCTTTTCAAAAAATAATTATAAAGAATTAAAAAATATTTTATTCGATTATATAGTACTGCATGTTGAAGGTGTAAAAAAATTACAAAGTCAGCAATTGTTTTAGTAAATGTTTTTAGAAAAAATTATATGGAGATTTAAAAAAATGAAAAAACGAACAAAAATATCAATTCTGTTTTCAGGAATACTAACATTAATTCTGTTAATTATTTTATTTAACAACACAAATTCAATTCTCGGTTTTGCCGAAGGAAAAAAAGTTAAAATCGGAGCTGGTAAAAAAGAAGTTAACGTTCCTTCGGAATTACAAAAATTGAACGACGCTTTTGTAAATGTTGGAAGTCAAGTTACTCCTTCGGTTGTATCAATTGTTGTGACAACAAAAGCTCAACAAACAAATCCTCGTCAGTTTGACGAATTCTTTAAATATTTTCCAAATGATCCAAAAAGCCCACAACCAAAATCGGAGGACTTTCAAATTCAAGGTGGTGGTAGTGGAGTCGTTGTAACTTCGGATGGATATATTATTACAAATAATCATGTTATTGAAAATTCTAATGAAGATGGAATTGAAGTAATTTTCAATAATTCAAAAAGAAGTAAAGCAAAATTAATTGGACGCGATCCTTTAACTGACGTTGCAGTTATTAAAGTTGAAATGGAAAATCTTCAACCAGTATTTTTTGCAAACTCAGATGATGTAAAAGTTGGACAATGGGTTCTTGCGATTGGAAGTCCACTCGGTTTAAATTCTACTGTAACTGCCGGAATTATAAGTTACATTGGTCGCCGAATAGATATAATTCAAGATAATTATGGAGTTGAAAATTTTATTCAAACTGATGCCGCAATTAATCCTGGAAATAGTGGCGGCGCTTTAGTAAATATTAATGGTGAAGTTGTTGGAATAAATACTGCAATTGCATCTAACAATTATCGATATCAAGGATATGGATTTGCAATTCCAATTAATTTAGTTAAATCTGTTGCTGAAGATTTAATTGAATACGGAAAAGTTAATCGTGGTTATATCGGAGTTCAAATTCAATCTGTTGATGAAACACTTGCAAAAGCAAATGGATTAGTAAAACCGGAAGGTGTTTTTGTTCAAAGTGTTTTGGAAGATGGAGCTGCAAAAAAAGCTGGCGTTCAAGAAGGAGATATTATTTTATCAATTGATAGTAAACAATTAAAAACTTCAAATGAACTTCAAGCATATGTAGCCGCAAAACATCCGGGCGATGTTGTAAAATTACAAGTTTGGAGAAATAAATCTAATATCGAAATTCCGGTTTCACTTAAAGCACGTTCAGTTGAAAATCAAACGGTTGCATTAAATGATAATTCTGGCTCTAAACTAGATAAAAAATTAGAAACTAAAACTGCAGATTTTAAATCACTTGGGTTTTCTGTTGAGAAAGCAACTAATAATATTATGTCTACACGAAAAGTTGTAAGTGAAATTCTTGTTAAAGAAGTTCGAAAATTTTCTGAAGCTGAAACTAGAGGATTAAGAGCCGGAGATATAATAATTGAAATTGATAAAAAATCTGTTAATAAAATTGAAGAGTTTGAAACAATTCTCAAACAAAAAAAGAGTGGCGAAGCTGTTATGTTGAGAGTTAAAGACACAAACGGTTCATCAAGATTTGTGGCATTTGAAATTACAGCAAACTAATTTTTTGGTGAATTAAATTTCACCAAAAAAAAGTTAACAAAGGCAACATTATATCTTGATTAATTATCGACAGAATTGTAACTTAAAAGGAAACTTTAACTAAATTCAGGAGGTCGGTCTTCAGTCAAAATGTAGCCCATCGGTATCATGGAAATGGGTTTTTTTCAAACAAAGTATTGGTGCTTAATAATAATTATGAGCCACTTAGCGTCTGTAATGTTAGAAAAGCAATTATTCTTATTATTCTCGATAAAGCCGAGCTCGTTGAAAAACGTGGTGCAAAAGTTGTTCGTTCGGTCTCAAAAGAATTTCCTTTTCCTAGCATTGTCAAATTAGCTCATTATGTAAAAGTTCCTTATAAACGAATTATTTTATCAAGAAAAAATATTTTGAGAAGAGATAAACATAGTTGTCAATATTGTGGATCGGCAGATTCTAATTTGACAATTGATCACGTTCTGCCAAGATCAAGATTTGGTGAAGATACTTGGGAAAATTTAGTTTGCGCTTGTGTTGAATGTAATAATGCAAAAGGGGACAAAACTCCTGATGAAGCAAAAATGCATTTAATTCGAAGACCAATCCGGCCGAACCATATAATTTTTATAAAACATTTTGTCGAATCAATTGAGGATTGTTGGAAGCCATATCTCTTTATCAATTAATGAAAAATAAAATTTAATTAATGGCAACTAAAAGAATACTTAGTGGAATGAGGCCAACGGGAAAATTACACCTTGGTCATTTAGTTGGCGCTTTAGAAAATTGGGTTTCATTACAATCGGCATATTTGAATTATCATTTGATCGCCGATTATCATGCATTGACAACAGATCTTGAATCGTCTGAACTTGAAAATAATTCTCTTGAAATGGTTATCGATTGGTTGTCCGCAGGAATCGATCCGAATAAATCAATTTTATTTAGGCATTCACAAATTAAAGAACATGCTGAACTTCATCTTATTTTTTCAATGTTGATTACAACTTCACGATTAGAAAGAAATCCAACTTTAAAAGAACAAGTAAGAGATTTGTCAATTGAAAATATCTCTTACGGACATCTCGGTTATCCAGTTTTACAATCGGCAGATATTTTATTATACAAAGGAGAAGTAGTTCCAGTTGGTGATGATCAACTTCCACATCTTGAAATTACCAGAGACATTGCACGAAAATTTAATAATCAATATGGAAAAGTTTTTCCGGAAGCAGAACCATTGATAACAAAATTTTCTCGTTTGCCTGGTTTAGATGGCGGACAAAAAATGAGTAAGTCGTTAAATAATACAATTCTCATTTCGGATAATCCTGAGAATGTAATTACAAAAATGAAGTCTGCAGTTACTGATCCTTTAAAAATAAAAAGAAACGATCCCGGAAGACCAGATGTTTGCACAGTTTTCACTTATCACACTAAATTTAATACTAATGAAGAAAAAGAAATTCGTGGTGGTTGTGAATCTGGCTCTTTAGGTTGTGTTGAATGTAAATTAAAATGTGCTGCTGCAGTTTCAAATTCAATTGCACCAATAGTTGAAAAAAGGATTCAACTTGAAAAATCGCCAGCTACAATTTGGGATATTCTATACGATGGTGAAACTAAAGCTCGTAAAGTAGCCGAACAAACAATGCAAGAAGTAAGATCAAAAATGAAATTAGGAATTCTGAAATGACTTATAAAATAAAATTATCAGAATTTGAAGGACCACTCGATCTTTTACTTTTTTTTATTAAACGAGATGAGTTTGATATTTATGATATTCCAATTTCAAAAATTACAAAAGAATTTTTATCGTATCTCCAATATTTACAGGAACTTGATTTAGAAGTTGCAGGTGAATTTATTGTGATGACTGCAGAACTAATGCAGATAAAAGCGAGAATGCTTTTGCCTCCACCAGATGGAAATCAGGAAGAAGAATTTGATCCTCGTGCAGAATTAGTTAGAAGACTTTTGGAATATAAACGCTTTAAAGAAGTCTCCGAAATTATGGAAGGACTTCATAACGAACAACATTTGATTCATTACAGAAGTGATTTTTCAAATGATCCGAGAGAAGGAGATCAACTTGAAGTTGAAGACATTTTAAAAGATGCAACTTTATTCGATTTAATTATTGCATTTAAACATGCTGTAGATAGAATGCCTCGGAAATTTACACACGAAGTAATTAGATTAAATGTTACAATCGAAGAGCAAGTTGAAATAATTAAAGAAGCATTTCTCAAAGATCCCAGAATTAGTTTCAACAAATTAATTCTTTCAATGAGTGAAAAAATAAGGATTATTGTCACCTTTTTAGCTATTTTGGAGCTAGTGAAATCTAAATTTATGTACATCGAACAAGATTCAAATTTCGATGATATAATAATGGTTAAAGTCGCATAATGGAAAAAGAAATAGTATTATTAAAACAACCTTCGATTAAAATTACACCTCGTGCAAAGCGCTTGGTGGAAGCATTTATTTTTGGTTCCGACGAGACAATTACTGCAAAAGAAATTTCCGAAATTACAAAATTTGTTAATGAAGGAATTGAAGAATCAAAACGAATTGAGTTGGACGTAAAAAAAATTGATGCAATTGTTACAAGTTTAAATGACGAATATGCAATTGCCGGAAGAGCTTATCAAATAATAAAAATTGCTGGTGGATATGCTTTCGCTACTTTAAAAGAATATGCACCCTTTTTAGGAAAACTTTATAAAGAAAAAGCTAAAAAGAAATTAAGTGTTACTGCAATTGAAACGCTTGCAATAATTTCTTATAAACAACCAATTACAAAAGCTGAAGTTGAATTTATTCGTGGTGTAAATGCCGACTACATAATGAAAACACTTCTGGAAAAAAATCTTGTTACAATACTTGGAAGAGCACTCACTCCCGGAAGAGCACTTCTTTATGGTACGACTGACGAATTCTTAAAACAATTCGGATTAAATAATATTAACGATTTGCCAAAACCGAGAGAAGTTGAAGAACTTCTTCAAGAAACTGAAAGAGAAGTTGAAAAAAGAATGTTGCTCGAACAACAAGATTTAGAATTAAAGCCAGTTATAAAACGAGAACCATTCGATCCAAATTCAAGAGCGCCACATATTCCACGAAAAAAATCTGCACTCCAACTTCCTGAAAAAAAACCACAAGAATTAAAGCCATTACAAAAAATTAAACAGGATGACGAAGTTAAAGAAAATGGTAATGATCAAAATTTAAAAACATCAAAAAAGAGAAAGAATCTTATTTCTTTGGAAGAAAAAATAATTACAATACGAAATCAGCCAACTGGAAATTCAGAAATGCCGGTTGAATCATTTAAAAAAATTGATTCTAATATTGGCAGTGAAGAGCAAAGAGGATGGAAAAAATGGAAATCAAAAATCCAGGGATTCTTTCAAAAACTGTTCGAATAAATCGCTTTCTCGCGATGTCAGGAGTTACATCGCGCAGAAAAGCTGAAGAATTAATTTTACAAGGTCTTGTCACAATAAATGGAAAAACTGTAACTGATCTTGCAACTAAAGTTCGCCCAAATTTTGACAATGTCTCAGTTGAAAATAAAGTAATTCTTTTAGAGCAAACCAAAATTTATGTAGTTTTTAATAAACCAAAAGATTGCATTACAACTACCCAAGATGAAAAAGGTCGAACAACAGTTTTTGATTATGTTCGATCGAAACATAGAATTTTTCCAGTTGGTCGGCTCGATAGAAATACAACCGGTGTTTTGCTTCTTACAAACGACGGCGATTTTGCATATCAATTAATGCATCCATCTTATGAAATTGAAAAAACGTATCACGTAACTTTAGATAAAAGTTTAGATACAAAAGATATTAAACGAGTTGAAGGTGGAATAATTCTCGAAAAAAAAAAGACAGCTAAAGCAAAAGTTACACTTTATCCTAAAACTCATAATAGGCAATTTGCGATTACAATTCACGAAGGAAGAAATAGACAAATTCGTAAAATGTTAGAAATATTAGGTTACGATGTTGAAAAACTCGACCGCGTTTCTTACGGTGGAATTACACCTAAAGGTATACCGCGGGGTGGATGGCGATATCTTACAAATCCAGAAATGCGACATCTAAAAAAAATGTTTATTAAAAAAAATAGAAATGACGATTGAAGCAGGTTTAGATGATTTAAATTCATTAATGAAACGAAGACGCGAAGAGCTCGATGAACTTCTCGCGAAAGGGATAAATCCATATCCATATAATTTTGAACGAACTCATTTTTCGCAAGATATTATTTCTTCTTACAAAGATGATCAGCCAAAACAAAATGTTGCAATTGCTGGAAGAATTGTTTCTGTCCGCAAAATGGGAAAAACTTTATTCAGCCATATTTTGGATTCAAAAGGGAAGATTCAAATTTATTTAAAAAAAGATGAAATTGGTGACTCGTTTGATGATTATCATCTTTTAGATATTGGCGATATAATTGGTGCGGAAGGATATCTTTTCAAAACGAAAACCGGTGAAGTTTCAATTCATCTTACAAAATATACTTTACTTTCGAAATCTTTAAGACCATTACCTGTTGTAAAAGAAAAAATTGATGAGGCGGGAAATAAAATTATTTTCGATCCATTCTCGGATAAAGAATTGCGTTACCGCCAGAGGTATGTTGATCTAGTTGTAAATCCAAAAGTCAAGGAAACATTTTTAAAACGAACTCAAATTGTTACAGCCCTGAGAGAGTATTTGGATTCGAAAAATTGTATTGAAGTTGAAACTCCAATTTTGCAACCTTTGTATGGCGGTGCTTCAGCTCGTCCATTTTCAACACATCACAATACACTTGATGTGAAATTGTATTTGCGTATTGCAGATGAGTTGTATTTAAAAAGATTAATCGTTGGTGGATTTGATGCAGTTTATGAAATTTCAAAAGATTTTAGAAATGAAGGAATGGATCGTCATCATAATCCTGAATTTACAATGCTCGAAGTTTACGTTGCATACAAAGATTATATTTGGATGATGGAATTCGTGGAAGAGATGTTGCGTTTCATTCTGAATAAAGTAAATAATTCTAACAAAGTAACAATTAGTGGAACTGAAATTAATTTCGCTCCAAATTGGAAAAGAATTTCAATGTTCGAAAGTATAAAAGAATTTACTGGAATTGGTATTCAAAATTTATCTCTCGACGAAATTCAGAAGGTTGCTAAAAAATTAAATATTGATATTGTTCCTCCAATGTCTCGTGGTGGAATTATTGATGAAATTTTTTCGCAAAAAGTTCAGCCACATTTAATTCAACCAACTTTTATTACAGATTATCCTATTGAGCTCTCGCCACTTGCAAAAAAACATCGTACCGAAAATGGATTAACAGAAAGATTCGAAGGATTTATTAATGGACAGGAATTGTGCAATGCATTTTCTGAATTAAATGATCCGCTCGATCAGCGAGCAAGATTTGAAGATCAGAAAAAATTACGATTGCAAGGGGATGTTGAAGCGCATCAAATTGATGAAGATTATTTACGGGCGCTTGAATATGGAATGCCGCCGACTGCGGGACTCGGAATTGGAATAGACCGATTAGTTATGTTACTAACCGGTGCTGAATCGATTCGCGATGTGATCTTCTTTCCTCAAATGAAATCTGAGGAATAATTATTTCTTTTCTAAAGTCGGATATTTAATTCCAAGTTGATCTAAATAAGTATCATACTTTGAAGGATCGTAATAATATTTTTTCAATTCTGGTTTAAACTTCTCCATAATTTTTGAATTCAAATGAATTGCCGGTGCAGTTTTTGCATCTACAAATGGAGTATACTTTGTCTCTTTTGTCTGAACATTTTTAAAATAATCCCACGAATCATCTAAAATTTTTGGTTGAGTAAATAAATCAACTAAAGTATGTGCAAGCGCTTTAGCACCGTAAACTGCTCCTTTATGTGCAATTGGTGTTGCCATTGAAATTGCATTCGACCAATGATGTCCCGGAAGTCCGGGAATATTTGATGGAAATCTCAAGACAATTGTTGGGACATTCCAACCGATATCTGCGATATCGTCCGAACCGCCCCCCCAGGAAAATTGAACCGAACCGGATAATGTATCGAGTTTAGTTTCAAGACCATCAATTATTTTTCCAAGTTGATCTATTTTCGGAGCATTGACAAGTTTTTGAGTTGCGCGCGCAAGTTGTTGATCAGCTTCACTCCATTTCGGCAAACCAACATTTTGAATATTATTGTGCATAGTTTGTGCAAGAACTTTATTGAAATGTCCCGGCCATGCTGTACCAAGTAATCTATGTTTTACAGTTGTACCTGTAATTGCTGCAACTGATTCTGAATATTTTATTGCCTCATCATACATCGATTTAATATCTTCGTAATTTCTTTCGCGCAAATAATACCAGACACTCGCTTTCGATGGAACAACATTTGGTTGATCGCCGCCATCAGTAATTACATAATGAGATCGTTGAGTTGGTTTTAAATGTTCACGTTTATAATTCCAAGAGATATTCATAAGTTCAACTGCATCGAGTGCACTTTTTCCGCGCCACGGTGCGCCAGCAGAATGTGCAGCGCTTCCTTCAAAATAAAATTCAACAGAAACTAATCCATTACCGCCACCATCGCCGTAACTTGTACCTAAATTATTTCCAACGTGAGTAAAAATACAAGCATCAACATTTTTAAAATATCCGTCACGAATATACCAAGCTTTTGTTCCGACAAGTTCTTCAGCAACTCCCGGCCAAATAACTAAAGTGCCAGAAAGTTTTTCACGTTCCATAATTTTTTTCATTTCGAGTGCGGCAATAATAATAACTGCCTGTCCGGAATTATGTCCTTCGCCATGTCCCGGTGCATCTTCAACAATTGGATCTTTATATGCAACTCCAGGTTTTTGTGAAGCTTTTGGAATACAATCAATATCGCTGCCGAGTGCGATTACAGGTTTGCCAGATCCCCAACGAGCCATCCACGCAGTTGGAATACCCGAAACGCCATGCTCAATTTTAAATCCATTTTTTTCTAAAATACCTGTAAGATATTTTGAACCTTCAACTTCCTGAAAGCCGAGTTCCGAAAAGCTGAACATCATATCAACAATTTCTTGAGCTAATTTAGAATTATTATTAACTCCGATTGATATTTGCGATTTCCATTTATTTATTTTTATTGAATCGACCGGAGGGGTTGAGGCATTTAGAAAAACAGAGAAGATATAAATAAGAAAAAAATATTTGTTTAAAATAATTTGATTCATTGTATTTCCTTTCATTGAAATTTCAATATTTTACAACAGAAGAAGGTTAATTACAAGGAATTAAAATAAATTAAAATCTAATTTTTTGTACACAGTATTGTGCACACTTCGCTGTTTAAGTTTACAATGATTAAAAATCTCCTAATTCTATGCGGGGCCGACGAGACTCGAACTCGCGA
>SXGU01363272.1_pt1 | contig 99717 bp, 98 predicted proteins | sample 3174531 | NCBI WGS metagenome assembly SXGU01 (sample SAMN11356863, study PRJNA531348) | freshwater metagenome | isolation source: freshwater sample F1-140 | place: China: Fuxian Lake, Yuxi | collected 2017-12-25
TACGGATTGGAGCTTTTCATTGCCAAGCTTTTCATGCTTACCCCGATTACACTTCCTGCACTCGAGCGTTGGCACCGAAACGGATTCCCCCTTCCATTCACTGGAATCGCCATCCGTGATTGGGTTGTGGTGACTGCTGACTTGGCGATTGCTTGCCAACGTGGAGCTGAAAACCTGGGTACCCTCGAAGTCTGCAACGCTTTGTACACTGAAAACATGGACGGATTGACTCAGACACAGGGTGGAACTTACACTTTGACATGCGGAGCCAAAATCACGGGTGAGAAGAACGTCGTTGTCCTCCGAGATATTCGGCTTCGCGAATTCCTTCGAGGTTACGGCGCAGACACGCTGTATGCTAAAGAGCGTTTGTCTGGAAATGTTCGTCCTACCGCGTCTCTGACTTTCCACTTGATCCCCGTTGGTTCGGAAATGCCAAACGTGTGGTCAACTGTGGGAACATACCCCAACGATGACCTCCTTAACCCCTACAATCTAATCGATGAACCTCCGATTCCTTGTGCTGTTCGTTTATTCGAAACAATGGAGATGGAGAAAGTCATAACAGCTTCCAAGATTGATGGAGTTCCACTCAATACAGTGGTTTCTCGTGGCAAAGTTACCTTCACTGAAGATGGCCGAAAATTGGATGTTTCATTGCGCGGTACTGGTGGTATGGGAATGTTGGATGGTATTCCTTGGGCTTACCAGTAATCCGACTTCCTCTCCAACCCCACTTTTATCAAAATTCCACCTCGATTTAATTCACCCATGTCCAACAAAATTAAACCATTTACTACGAATTTCGATGCTGGTATTTGTTTATTTATTTTCGAACAAATCTTGTTCAAAAAAATACTTCCCATGTCAATCGTAACTCTTTCGGTTATTATGGGAATACTAGTTTCTTTTCTTTCAGCCAATTACCTTGATCGCTATTTGAACCTGGATAAGCCAGGCGGGATGTACTTTTGTAATAACTACTACGGGTGTAGCAGTTTCACAGGCACGATTGTTTGTGAATCTCTCTGTCCTACCTCTCGCTACACCTATTGCACCTGGGATCTAAAAGAATGGGATTGTTTCGCACGAATGGAATTCGGTCTTGAAATCACCAATGCCACAGTCCTGTGTTCCAAATACCCCTATGGTAACTGGGTACAAGTAGACAGTTGCAGACTTTCCTACGATGTTACACCAAACATTAAGCACTCATGGCTAGAAACAACTTCTGTTGTGGAATTCTGGGGGGTTACATCTACTTTTTTCGGAGCTTCGACATTCTTGTTAATGTTCTTATCAGTGATAAAATGTAACTAATAAAGTTGAAGACGCAGAGATTTTTTTTACTCTGAGAAACGGCGTTTACCATAAGGTCAACATTGTCGATTTTGGATGTACAATGGACCAACCTTCTACGTCTTCGTTGTAGAGTAGAACTAATTTTGACATTCCACGGGAATTTGCAACGTGTTTAGCAAGGAAGTTCAATAATTGCTGAATAGCGGTAGTGCTGAATTCCTGCATGAGGGGAGAGACAGTAGAGAACCAGTTTTTCACGTGCTCTAGGTTGTACTTTCCAATCTCTATTCCGAGCAAAACAATTTCCAAATACTTGGCGTCAAGTCCAGAGGCAACGTAAAATTTGATTTGTTTGACAAACCCATCGTACGCTGTGTTAGCCGAGCGAGTGACGTTGACGGTTTCAGATTGAGTAATCTGTTGAACAGTGATTAGACCTTTGTTCACCGGTCCGTGTGTTTCTACCAAAGGGAATATTTTGAACAGGAGTTTTTCTGTCGCTGTGGCATCAGCGATAATGGTTGGCTTCTTATCTAAATCCAACTTGAAAGGCTTGAGTTTCTTGTATTCTCCTTGTACGATTCCATAACTACGATGTAGTCTAATCGTAGACAGTTTTGCAGGTTTCGCGAGTTCCTTTCGATGCAAGAACGTAGGTAGAGCCTCTGGTTTTCTTTCACTGAATTCATCCAGAACTCGAATAAATACACTTGTAGTCATCAACTTGACATCTTTGTCCACTCTGTATGAAACAGAGTTTTTGGTTAATTCAACGAGTAGTACAGCATGACTAGTAGTTCTGAAAATGTGATTGAAGACACCAAGTCTCAGTGCTTGCTGTAGACATGCCAGCTGTGGCGCAATATCCACGCCTACTTCAAGGAGTGTATGTTTTCTTGAAGGATTTGCGTTGATTAAAACAGTCCCAAAATGATTCCAAGCACTATCATCGATTCCAACAAAATGTTTCAACGTTTTGGTTCTGACTGTTAAACCCAACTTTGTCGGTTCAGCAGAGTAAGTGATCTTAGTGAAACACAATACTGTGCAGATAGCAAGTGCCACCAAGGGATTGTAGTGTTTCCAGAACAACATTGTCTGCGTCAAGTGGATATTGCTTTCGGGTAATTGTAAATTTCCAGATTTCAGAGCTTCTACAATTTGATTCACGTCCAACTTGCTCAGTTTTCGAATTTCCTCTTTCCCAAGTACTTTCTTCATACCAGCTGGAACGTGTTTACCACCAATGTACTTCGGGTGCACAACGTCTTTGGTAGACTCGCGCCATTTTCCGTCTACCATTTTGTAATAACGACTCATAGTTTGAGGTGGAGAGTGGAAGAGAAAGTGACGCAGAGCTTCAAGAACAGCGGAAAATAGCGACCTTGATAACTCACGTGAAGACAAAGGTTGCCAAAGTAGGTCGTGCGCTGGAATGTTGAATCTGTACAACCAATATGCCCACATCAAATCGGAGTCATCTTTCTCTCTCAACAGAGGGAGCGTGTTTCTACCGGCAGCGAGGATACTCCAATATTTACGTCTCATTTCAGTTTCTGATCCGACAAACTCCAAGAATATCTTAGGAGTTAAAGCCAGCTTGACGTTGTCATCCCAAACACCTGGACTGGCATTGACTGGAATCACTTTGTAGAATTCTCTTCCTTCCTCTGAAACTAGAATACCAATGTTTTTGATGACCCTGTCGAAGAGATAACAAGTAGCTGCTACGCTACTTCCTCTCGCTTTGATCCACTCCACCGGAGAGGATTGTTGTGTTAGCGAAGAAAACTCGGCCTCGTATTTGGCAAAGTTCTCAACGTACTCTTCAATTTGACCATCCACATCCACCTTGGTGCGAACAGGAGCTGATTCTTGTGCTTCGAATTCAGATGCAGAGCGTTTGCCACCCTCTATCAACTGGGAACCGATGTACACAGGATAATCCAAGTTTCGTTTCACCACCCAGTTTTGCCTTTGTTCATCGTAGTTGTAATACTCAGTGAAAGTTTCAACCGGTGGCGCGGAGGAAGTGTTGTTAAGTACATCGATTATTTTGTCCAACACAGCGGCGGCGTTGTCTCCGTCTGGGCCGATCATATTCCAGGTGAAACTTTGATCCGAAACGATGAATCGACTTTCCCAGTAACGCTTGCGTAACTCTTCAGCGGTTGAATTGATATCATCCAGAATAGCAGCTTTTGCACTCAGTCTCAGTCTCCGATAGACGCTCCATAGTTTCTGACGTAAACTGTACTCCTGACCATGATAACGCACGGCGATGGATAACGGCTCTTGGATTATCTGAGCGGAAGCAAGCGGAAACACCAAGGAGTTAACTGGGAAAACTCTGTAAACAGGCGATGATTTCGGTTCAATACAAAGGATTGCAATCTCAAAAAGAGAATCCATCAGAAAGTAGGCAGCAGAAAGAGGGAATTGACCCCATTTCTTCAGCCACGCTTTTGAACTTAGTAACTCAATGTCACGAGAAAGTTCTTTGCGGTATGACACCGCGTAATCAGAACGATAGTCAGCCGGGTCTTCAGGCACGCGTATTTCACCCTCGGTAATGTCAACAACAGGTTTGTACGGATCCACATCCGGTCGCTTTGATTCCTTTTTCTTCGGTTCAACAACTGATGGTACGACTACCGGCGGTGATACTACAGGCGGTGATACTACAGGTGGTACGACTGGAGGGTTTTCCTTCTCGGATTTGCGTCGAGTTTCATTTTCCCGTTGAGCTTTCTTTGCAGCAGGTGACAACTTTGGATATATCCTTTGTCCTTTTTCATCGGAAATCTGTAAAAATGACCGAGCTTGAATAGCAAACTTTGGTGCCGGTGAAATGCTGATTACAGGTTTGACCGTTGGTTGTGTGAAAGAAAGTTTCACTGTCAACAACTCATTCATCGCAGTGCCAAGAATTGTTTTGTCAGTCCCAGGATAGGCAGGGTCTTTGAAATCCTCCTTTTTCAAAGCTTTCAGAAATTCAACTAAAGACTCGATTCTTTTCACGGCTACGTTCAATATCTTCGAGCTAATGGGGAAGAGGTTTTTCGCAGTTGAAATTCGACTTAGATACAAGTAGGAGGAAATATCATCCGCTCGGAGTTTTGCAAAGATGTCAACAAAGTTGTTCCACCCAGCTTGGATTGGTTGAATAGTGGCGGTGAAGAGTGAGAGATTTCCAATTGGTATCAAAATCACCTCACTGATGGGTGCTGTATTTCCACCGACTTGTATCCGCTGAGCACCCGGTAGAGCTTCGCCTTTTGGTGTAATAAAAGCGATTTGCTTAAACACGTAATCCAATGTCGCAAACGATTTCAAACGAGGGTATTCTTGAGCATATGGGCTGGGTATCGCATTCCATGGTTCCAATACGCTCCGGAGAAGACTATCTTTTGCCAGTTGAAGCTTTGTCTTGAGTTGCCAATGCGGGGGGTCATCAACTGGTTTCGTCTTGAGTTGAGTGTGATCAAGAAATGTTTGTCCAGGTTTGTTCGGGTTTTCATACGGGATTGCAGGGGTTCGAACTTGACTAGCAACCCATGCTCTACCGCTAGTATCCTCTGCTATCTGACGAAGTACTGAAATATCAGCGATGCCGTTAGTTAAAACAGTGGGTTGTAGGAAATCAATCGAAGAACGAGTCTGAGGTTTCTGTTTGGTCCAGTAATGATTGTTTTCAGTGGAAGTGTATGACACCTCGTACAAGTTGGGTGCGTTTGGATTTTTCTTGTAGTAGGCAACCAAATCTTTGACCACTTTGTCAATTTCAACACTGAAAATGTTGCTGACAATGTTCAAGCTTGAGTTTCCGATAGAAGTCCAATCGTAACGATCGCGAAAACACATGCATGAAAAATATTCAGCAAAGTTGAATTGTTTCCAACCCATGCGGTTCTTTTTCGCGCTAACGTAATCTAGAACAGGCATCAAGTTTGGGTCGTATTTGAGAACCAACAATAACTGATGACGATCTTCAGCACTGGTTTGAACTGTACAAACTTTGTTGGAGTTGAGTTTTGTAGTCAAAGGGAATGTCCCCTCTCCGTTCCAATCAGGGCATTGGATTTCAACTCTCTGAATTAGTTTGTTCAAAACAAAGCAGATCAACCAGGTTCTAGATAAGTTCTGAGAAGCCAATTCAGACGAAGCTTCTTTGTTCATCAATCTCTTGAACATAGATGTTTTCTTATCTACTTCATTTGCGGTAGATTCAGTGACTTCGATTTTGAACCAATCGTGGACGCTGCCGAAGAATGTCCTTTTGTCGATCTTTTGTTTCAGGCCAGTTCCGGTCTGTTTGCCACCGATTTCATGCTTTTCCACATGGGATTGAAATTCCTCACTATCGTAACATTCTTTGCTACAACAATACACGACTTTGCCACCGTCATGTTGATGCGTCTTATGCGGTGTCGATTCACTGCATACAAAGCAATGACCCTGGGGCATAATTTGTATTCTTGATCTTACTGCGGTGTTTGACTCTAAGTTAATCCTCCTTCCTGATTGTACACTATACGTAAATCCAATTAGTATGATTCTTTTATTTTCACTGAATATGAGACAAATTCTCTATTTCATCCCAAATTCACTGTCATCGAGTGGTGTTCGAGTTTGTCACATAATAATCATTTCAAACCCAAAATGAATCTAAAAAGATTTACTTGCCCTGATAGATCTTCAGTTATTCTTGCACTGTTTTAACGAACGGAGTCAAAGCGTGGTAATCGAGTTCCGGGATAGGTTGTTCAAATAGGGGTTGTACCCAGCCGTTTGAATACTCGAAGCATGAAGTCAGTGGTTGAAAATCTACTTTCGACGCACCAAGGGAAACTGCGTAAAGATTTTTCAAAACGTTTTCATACGCGAACTTTGCCATGTCTTTGAACAAATTTCCAAAAAACACTCGCTTGATTTCTTCGTTTTCAATGATATTGCCATAAAAGCTGATTGAATTGAAATAAAAGAAATTGCTGATCAAAGTTCTATGTCTTCGAATTAAACTGCGTGTACGGCGCTGTGAAAGGTCATGGGCGATTAATTTCCACATTGTAATGTCTGCAACCTCCCATTTTTGATCTGCATTGGGAGAGGCATAGAAAACATGTAAAAGATTTCGCATTTTGCCGTTTTTTTGAACGGGAAAAGTGAATTCTGGAAGATCAGCTATATTTTGAAACAGTTCTTGATCGAATTCATTGAGTGCAGCGTTCAGCACCAAGGGATGTTTTCTTTCACCTTTGAGAGTGAGAATGAATCGAGGCATAGCCCTCCGAAGCAAGAACATTCCAGCTGCGATCGGAAAATCTCCAAAAAACTTCAACCATGTTTTGGGTCCAAAACTCAACCCGCGTTCCATCAAGTTTCCGAATTGATCACTAGCTACCAGATATTGATATGCTGTTTCCAACTTTCCGTTCCACCTACTGGACAAATTCATTATTTCTCGATAGTGCCATTGGTGAGATTCCTCGGTTTTGTAAGTGGGTTTGTTCTTATAAGAAGCACGATGTTCAGGATCGCCCACAGGTTCTACTACTTCTTGTGGCACGCCTTCATCCTCTTCTTCCGAAGATTCCATCTCTTCTTCTTGTTCTGGTTGAATATCGGGTAGTGGGATAATAACCGGTGGTTTTACCACGGGTGGGTAAAACACCGGAGGGTTGGGGTTAGGATTGGGTCCCCATTTTTTCATTCCCGGCGGTGGTGGTATCAATTTCGGAGCTTGAGGATAAAAAGCAAGGGGATTTGGATCAGGGTCTGGTCCGGAGAATTTCGACTTCTTCTTTTTTTGTTTCTCCTCTTCTGACAAAGATTCAAGAACATCTTTTGCCTGTTGTTCTTCCTCTGATTCGGAGCTTCCTGCCATGGGTGGTTTCACTAGAAATTCAGCGGCCCAATGAGGAAGATTTGGAGACTGTGGAACCCACTCTGATGAAGAACTCTTCTTCTTTTTCTTCGGTTTTTCCTCTTCGGAGTATTTTGGGCTTGGGTAATACCCAGGTGATGATGGTGAATATTCGGGATCGACTGGATAATAACCAGGCTCTTCCGAATAAGAAAAAGATCCCTCTCCAACTTCACCTTCACCCGAGGAAGCAGGGTTGTATCCGGGTTTTTCCTCTTCGGCACTTTCACTCTCGCTACTGATAGAAATAACTTTGATTTTCTTTGGTTCAGGAGCTTTGTTGAGGTCCAGCTTATGTTTGGGTGCCTCTATGACTTTCGATTTCTTTTGTTTTCGCTCTTGCTTTTTCTTTTTCACGTAGGCCTTGGTTTTTTCAGCGTGACTTTTCAAGTGCTTTTTGAACGCAACTGTGGTGTTACACTTATTGCAACAAGCCCATATGTTGTCTTTCTCGTGACACACTGGGCATGCAGTGTCGGTATCCGTGTCACAGATTTTACACTTTTTTGCCATACCAGGACAGTTTCTTAGATTCAACTCTACATTGTACCGGATTGTCTATAGTAGAGCGTCCGTTTTAACATTGGTAAAAGTTTTATTCTTTCAAGGAGAACAAACTGCTGTCCAATTTAAGAAGCTTAGACTTTATCGGACGGGTGCCAGTTTTCCATTTGTTATCTTCAATTGTAAACACCTGAGTATCCAAAACAAAGTCTTCAACCCGATGGAGACCTCCAGAAATAAATCGAAGCGTTTTTCCAATTGCTTTGTCGAGACCCCGTGCTTGATCAAACTGTTCAGACGGCCAATAATTGACCCACTCAGTGGTAATACGGCTGGCACGGGGCTTTTTTGGTTGAATTTTGATGTAGTCAAGAGCAGAGTACTGGAGGAACTCACTGAAGATAGAGTTGTTGGTTACATAACTCAGGTCATAATCCTTCCTCGAATACTCTATCATTTTCCAAGCAGCCTTGACTTTGAATTGGAGAGAGTCAAACGGTAGGAGACTTTCGGAAGAGGGACTGGCGAAATCTAATTGCAGTTCTACATTTTCAAACTTCAGGTCTAAACTCAATAGACGTCTGACTGCGGAAATGTTTCGTTTCCAATGCGTACTTTGGGAAAGACGTATTTTGTTTTTGTTCTCTGTATGAAGGCAAAGCCCGAATGTAACGATCACACACTCAAAGAGGAAAACAGCAACTGCTTTTTGGTCGTGCTCCCATAATTCAAACCATTTCTTCGGTTTCATCCGGGAGATTGTTCGTGTCAGTAGGTTTCTTCTTGACTTGGCAGTTTCAGAGGAGGCGTAGAAATCACTAACTTTTGTCACGACTGGTCCGGACTTAGCTTGTGCATTCAACTCCTTCCATGTACCCAGGATTTCATCATCACTGTCGACTTCATCGTAGAAATCATCTTCATCCTCCTCTGATTCACTTTCCGAAGTACCAGGGCTCTTACCTTCGGTAGACATTTCAGCGAGTTCTTTTCTCCAGTCCTCTTCTTCGGAAGAGGAACTATAGTCTTGGTGTTGTTTTTTTGGTGGATTGACTTCAACTTCGCCTAATGCCTGACTTTGGGAGCGCTTGTCAGCTTCAACTAACTCCAATTGAAGATCTCTATGGATAGCCGTATGAAGATTGTAGGTGTTGGAAGTTTGACACTGATTGCAAAAGTACCGCTTCCTCCCCTGTTCCAAACAAACGAAACAACTTTGTTCAGTTTTGTCACGACATATGTTACACTTTGGCATTTTTTTGTAGGGTTCAAGTGATTCTACTTTTTTAAAAATCTATGTGACCATGTTTATGGGTTTGTTATCTATGATGCAGTTCGTACTGTTCCATAGGCGGAAATTGTATCCCTGAGCCGGAATCCAATACAACTTTCGTGACAGTCAAGTATAGGTATTGACCGGTAATTCGCTCAAAAAGCCCCGTGCCAAAATACTCCGTCAATTTCTGCCATGCCGTTTGGTCCAATAGAATCTGCTGTCCAAGCTCTTGGCTGGCACGGTAGATCATGTACGCAAGAAACGACCTAACAGCCGTAAAATTAACTAAGAAAGGAACTCCTTCGGATACTTCGGTTGGATGAGTTAAGTCGAATATCAATAACTTGAGTTTTGCAAAATACTTCACACTCGAATCGGATATTCTAAAGGCAAAGTACGTACTACGACTTGACAACAATTTTCGTTTCGATTCAACATTTTGCATCGAATCGTAGGATTTGGTTCCAGTCGAAGAAACAGAATAGATACCGTAGTTCCAGATGATCCTTTGTAGAGCGAAAAAAACTACAGCCTTGGGATGGTGCGGGTACCACTTTCTGTACCAAATGCCGACTTCAAGATTGTCGAATGTTTCTTCCATCCGAGTGCGCAAAGCAAGACAAAATTTCGACATCCAAAAGTCCATGGAATCTGCATCTTCATACATTTCAACTGGATCTAAGACAATTTTCTGTATAGGAGGGAGATCCTCATCGGTCCAAGTTTCACCTCCGTAATCTGAAGAGGAAGAAGATGAAGAGGACGATAAAGATGAAGAGGAGTCGGTCTCCAGGTATCTTTTGCGTTTCGATTCACTTTCCTTGAGTTTCAACGCTTCGGTCCTTTTCCCTTCAACCTTGTGTGCAGCAGAGGTGACGTGAGCGACAAAGTTGGGGTGTGTAAGACATTGCTTATTCGAGCAGCAAAACGTCATCTGTTCCGGTTGACTTTCGTTGCAAGCCTGACATGCGAATGTAGTCTCTTTGGTACAACTTACACAAGTACCAACAGGCATCTATGTAAAGTACTACTGGTGGTATTAGTTGGAATAAGTTGATGTGAATACTGTGTTTGAACGATAGTGTAAAATTTGCAATCCTGGTAACTTTGTTTTCTCGATCTGTTGACAGTTCACAAATTGTCAATTTAAGTCACTTTTGTACCAATTTTCAACCTTTACGGGTTAGGTATTTATCAAATAAAATTTAATTATTTCAGGTATTTGGGAGTAAATTCCCGGTATGAGGGCTGTCGCGAAAAACCCAAAACTTAACAGATGAGCGGAAACGGGGTAAGATAAGGGGTAAGAAGGAAGAAAGGGAAAAGTGGAAAACTCCTAGTAACCTTAAATAGGGGAGGGTATATCAGTCTGAAAGTTCGAAGGTATACCAGACAAGTGTATTTTACCCCTTATTATTTTTGGCGACTCGAGTCAATTTTGTCCGAAATACAATAAACTTTAACTCTACTGTTTGAATGTCGATAAATTTCATAGACAAAAAAACTTTAATCGTTGTATTGAAGAATGTCCGTATGGATTGAGAATAGATTGGTCGGTATCAGTGATCCAGCTGAGAGTCCTAATGACAAATTCAAACGATGTTTGCAACTGCTGAACTATGTACAAGACCCGGTTAGCGGAGTGTGGAAGGTTGGTCAGTACATATTTGAGATGAAAGTGGATGAGTTTTGTTGGGCAACTCCGGTGATGATTGGGTGTATTTCACCGCGTAAATTGGACGCGTCGACGCGTGAAGGGATGCACAACTTTATCACTATACTGAGGGATATTTCTCAGCCTTTTTCGTACTGTTGCAATGGTATAGTCTACGAGAACAGCCTTTTACCACCGGACTATCCGATGGAAAATCTTAGGGCGTTGCTTGATCGAAGAGTACCGAAAGTAGCATGGGACAAGATTGTTGTACAATTGGTGAATTATGATGTGATAGTGATGACAAAAACGGAAATCAAAATCACGAAATCTACACATGGTCCGTTGAACTTAATTTAAATTGTACAACATATTAAAGAAAGCCTAAGTGTGGTTGAACACATATGCTATTGTTGTATATTGCATTGGTTTACACTGTCTCTGCAAGCTACACTCTTTACATGTGTTTCGATAACTCTCTCTGTTTCTATGGAATTGCAGTCGCCTCTGCTTTACTAGCGTTGCTGGTGGAGCAAGTAGCACGGTTTCTTTTGGTAACGGCTACAACAGACGTGTTGAATTTGGAAGTCTACCACGGACAAACCTTGATTGTGGACGAAAGGTTCCACCAAAGATTCCTTATGAATTACGAAACCGAAATTCAAAGGTATCAAATCAAAGTACTACCCGCAAAACAAACTGAAAAAATACTGAAAAACGGGAAGTTGGTGAGATTCATGAGCTTCAATACTCCCGAAGATTCAGTGACATAGCTTAAAGCTAGGAGAAACAATACTCACAAAATTTTATTGATAATAAAGGCTACTTTGCGCTTGAGAAGGTCGCGAGTAAACGCTGCATACCCTGTGTTGATGTACAATTTGCTGTCTATGACTCTAAAAATAGGGAAGCGTTGAGTCCATTTACGCTGACTGAGCCAGATCTCCTCGTCTTGTGAAAGTGTGGCAAAAATTAGTTGTCGCTGTGTGTCGGTTAAGGTGTTGAAATAGATTGGCAAAAACGGTGTGCTAATATTCATTTGAAGCAACCATCGAGGTATGAATTTTCGGTTGAGTTGTAGCATTTCAGATGCAATGACATAATTCAAATCTGAAACCTCGGATCCACTTACAATGGTTTTCTTAAACTCCGGTACACACTGCATGGGTATTAATTTGACATCAAACCCCGATCCGAATCCAATGTTGACATTCTGAGGCCCAGTGAGGTAAGTTTGTCCAGGCGGATGACAGGTGGATCGTTTGAGTTTTGACCATACTTTCCTACCGTCTACAGAAGAAATACCAAACTGTAATATAGGTTTCAAACGGTTCTGGGTACCGAAATTCAAACTCTCCAACTGTGCAGAACGAGGGCAAACTTCAATACAGTCTTCAATCGTGCGTTGAAGGTGAATAGATTTGAAAGAAAAGTCCTTGCAACTTTCGTAGGCAATCAGGTGTTTGGAATCCCACAGTAATTCACAAGCTTGATCAAGGTATGTTGAAATGACGAGTTCTTGGGCGTTGGGTAAATCCACCCAAGGATATCGAACGCGGATAAAGCTTGAAACTGAATCGACCAATGGTCTGACGGGTAGTGCGCATCGACTGTAATCCCATACTCCTCCTATTCCTGCACGGCGTACTACAATTGCAAAATCGAATAAACGTATGAAATAATTACGGTCTGAGGGTGGTAATTTGTGAGAAGTGTCCTGAACGTATAGCAGCTTCCGTGATTTGAACTTCCAAAACGCTGGAAGGTAATTGTTACAATAGTCAAACATAGAGCAAATCTCTTCGTCTGGCAAATCCAATCGTGTTGAAATTGCAGCTAAGTAAGCAAGAATAGCACGCCAGAATCTCCTCACACGTGCAGGAAGATTCTGCCAGGTCGTGGTAAGAAGTGGATATTTCACTTGTAAAATACCAGCTTCCCTCAAAGCGGTTGCTCCCGTTTTACCCTCCTGAACTTCGAACTTAGTACGAATATTCAAGCGTGGTAAACGAAGTTGAGGCTTGTCACTGTACCACCATTCTATAGCCGATGAGTTCCATCCTTCTTTTCGTAAAACCTCCTTTGCACACTTCCAGTTGTAGACTTTGGGTCGGAATTTGAAACTAGGTGAAACCTTGAGTGTTTCCAAGAACTCTGTAACACTAGAATTCGATATAGCAAACTGGATGTAGTCGGCCATAGCATCTCGCTCATGAACCTCTTGATAATCTTCTGCCTCTGAAGAAGAAGAAGAACACGAGCCTTTTGGTCGAAGTGGCATACTCGACGGTTTGTTGACAGGGTTAAGTTTTACAAACTCGTCAAAGGCAACTATCACTGCATCACAGCCACGGGTATAGCCGATGTATTTTACCCCATCAAATTGGGAGACGTCTACATTCGCTCGGATAGCTAGAGTGATTTGTTTGTGTTCCAAATTGTTTGGTTTTTCACATCTCTTCCACATTCACCTTTGAGAAACTAGAATTCATAAATACTCAGGATGGGTTGAAATGACCTATTCTATCCTTAAGCATACACGATTAATTGAAAGCAATCTAGTAAACTAAAAGGTAAAAGAGTGGAACAAACACCGATTATCTTCCTTTCTTAGGAAATACTCTTTCTGTTCCCTGACTTTTGAGTTTTAATTATTTTTCAGATTTCAAAACGCACGCGTCAGTTTCGAAAAATCTTCAATACATTTAATGTCACATCCGGCGAAGAAACACCGTGGAGGATCCGGTGTACCCGATACAGTTGATTGGTCAGAAAAGTATGATTACCTACGCGACGAGTACAAGACCGAGGAAGATGTCAAACGCGGGCAAGAATACATCGACGAATTCGTCAGACTCTTTCAGAATCCCGGTGATAAAACCAAAACATGGGAGAACTTTCTTGTCAAACAAGAAACAAAATACGGCACACGTGAGAAAGCACGGCGACCTGAGTGGATGGAAGACGATGATGATGAAGAAGAAGAAGAGTACAATGAAAACCCTGCCGAGGAATTCCGACGTTTGGACGCAGAAATTCGCTCGACTTACATTTTGAACCAAGGTTCGACTGTCGGTTACTACGAGCAAGGTGCAAAACTCGATCCCGTACCAAGAGGGGTGAAACCGAAAAAAGGTCAGAGTACAAATTTCTCTATGCCCGAAGCGTTGGACCCTGAGTTCGACCAATGGCTGTGTAATGCCACTGAAACTGAGATTTTGAATTTCGACGACGACGAACGATGTGAAGCAAAGTTCAGGAAAATTTCAGCTGCGTTGGATCGGTTCAAAAGGAGACCCTTTGCTACTGCAATCAAAGCTGCGAAAGATGTATCCGGTAAAGTATCAGAACAACAATTTTACGGTAAACCGGGGCTGTTAACAATTGAAATCAAAATACTCACCAACAACTCCGCTCGTTTGGTACTGATTGGTATTGAAGGGAAATTTGTTAACTACTGTATTAAAACTCCAAAATTTTAGCCTTTTTTAATCCATCTCTTTTCGACTTCCGAGTGCGAGATTTTTTGTCTGAGTATCCAGGTTGTAATACAGGGTCGACCCTTGTGAATTTTACAGTTTCGTCTGTACATTTGAAGAGTTTCTTCAGAGGTGTAAATCTTTCATTGTCGCGTTCACGAGCCACCTTCTCCAAGAACACGGCCCGTGAAGAAGCCCCGCGTTTCGCTGATTCGTGGAACTTTTTCTTGAATATCTCCGCTTCCAATACACTGGGGAGTGGAACAGTGGTGATGAATTGCCAATCCGGTACACCCCTTAGATATTCCTCAGCTGAGAGAATTTCCAACCGAGTAGTCTGGGAAAATACACTGCGTTGCAGGACTAGGTATACTTCCTTCTGTTCTGGAGCTTCGTGAGAGTCAAGTTTCTCAGAAAAGGCTAGGAAATCTAAGCCTCCGTTGTTTTTTTGCATCCAGCTTTCGAATGCGGGGTCAACAACGAACCAATATAGTCAGAGTACAGACAAACTGCAAGTTCCTCGCGCTCAATGGCACTAGTAGCAGTAAGTTGTCTTGCTCTCTCGAATAAGATATTCTGAGCCCTCTGGTGTCTATACGTGTAACAGAGTTTGAATACAGTCTGTCCGTCTGTGATACTTGCGGAATCAAAATGGTAACCTCGACTATATATTTCCGTGATGTACGGCAGATACTTTGGACTAACAAGTGCAGGACCGAGTTCTTTTGATGCATCCGGTAGTTCACACACTGGAACACCACGTATCAGGCGTTGATAGATAGAGGTACCTTCAAAGAGTTCAGGTATATCACAAGCGTCCTGACATGACAGTCGTGTTATCACTCCACCATCAGCCATCGTGTACAACGCACCGATGGTGAAAAGGTAGAAATCCATTTGCTTGGTTTTTCGTTTTTTACGCTCGGTCAGTAGTTCTTCCATGTAGTCAGCCATTACAAACTCACGCCAATGTGCTACGATGACACTTGCATAATACTGTATATCAACATTCATCTCTTCGTAGTAGATTGGACCATTAATTGAACTAGTTAGACTATCCATCCAAAATGAGACTGCCGTCATGAAAGGCATTTGATAACGATTCAACAGATTGGCTACGTAAACGTTGGCGTTGTCTGCACTCTTCTTGGCTAAAAGCAAGGCTAGTTTCGTTTTAAGCTTTCCAGATATCATGGATTTGATGAAACTCACCGCTTTTTCGATCGTACCACGGGCAAGAAAATCCTCAATCTTCTCTTGTTTTGTCATCTGATAAGTAGCTGCAAAAAAATCACGCTCGTTGACTACAAATCCACTCTGCCAGCTAGCCTCTGAGCCGGCTTGTGGGAAAGGCAAAGACACACCGGAAAGACTGATTTCTTCGCGTTTCTCAGAGTTGTTTTGGTCTTGTACTTTCCTCTCTTTCAGGTAATCAGACCATCCTTTTTGAATGCGACGTATTAGATTCTTCATTTCTCGGGAAGAGGAGACAAACAATTGGGACATCCCCACTGTGGTATGATTTTTCGTCCGTATGTCTTCGTCGGCCTCGTTTTGTATTCTAAGTGATTCAAGTTCCTGTTTTTCCGATTCCTTTTGTTGTACGATGTTGTGTAAAGTTTCAGTGAGAGTTTCGTAGTTGAATTCCTGTAACTCAAAACAGTGTATGTCATTAAACGCGTTGACAATGGAATTCTCAACGGTGTTCTTAGTTTCTTGAGGCTCTGTACTCGACTCACTATCTTCGAATAGATCGTCTATTTCTGCTTCTAAATTTGCATCTACTACTTCTTCTTGTTCGTATTCAGTTGACAATTTCAGACGCTTACTTGATTGCGCATCGTCTTCCTCGAGAAGTGCCTTGGTCCTCTTTCCGTTTTCAACTTTGTCCACGGGGTCTGGTTTCTTCTTAGACTTAGAAATTATCTCATCCGCTTCGTCAACTTCCTCCAAAAACTCTTCGCTAGCATCCGGGTTGCACTTTTCATCTTCGCACATCACCGAAGCAGCAGTGGCTTCAGCTGTGGCTATACCATTGAGAATACGATGTATAGTCGACGCAGAGTAGAAGTGTACTCCATCCCATGCAACAAAACTTTCCATCACATTAGATTTTGCCAACCCAGTCAACGAACAAGAGTAGGACACAGGACAACCATCGCACATCTCCAGTGTCATCTTCGAACAGGAACCGCCGTTGTGACAATAATGCATCATACCAGTCTCCAAACAGATGAACCAGTTTCCAGAAGCTTGAATTACTGTTCCAGGTTCTCGGTAGCTTTGAAATAATTTACCCTTTGGCAAACACTTAAGCATACAGCGTTCGGTAAACTCCACTTCGGTTGGATCATTACTTCCGCAACGGTGCCACTCTGTGAGATCCAAATTCTTACGTTTCTCTGTTATCGAAGGTCTTGCACGTTGTCTAATGAACTCTTCCGCAGTTGCACTTGTAGACCGTGTCCCGCAAACTTTACATCGAATACAAGCAGTACCGGAGCAAACGTGTTTCTTCGAAGCATTTGTAATCTTCCAAAACGGCTTCCTCTTGAGCAACAACTTTACATCACTATAATTCTTCACTGGAAATCCAAATCTGATCGCAACTTCTGCCAGAGTTTCATCGCGTAAAATCTCTGCTTCCATTAATTTCACTCGTAAATCTTTAACCACTGGAAAACACTCTATCAGAGAGTTGACGTTGTGAACTGATTTTGCATTATCGATATTCTGTCGACTCCACTCTGTCGTAGAGTTGAAAGCTTGGAAGTTTTTCAGTTCTGGTCCAGTCATTTGACTCAGTTGAAGAAATTGTGTAATGTGATATTATTAGAGTAAATTTATCTTTTTTCTACTAAGAATCTGATCAAAAGCAAAGTGCTTAATAGCTTTCGTATCCCTCTTCGTCAATCTCGGGCTCCACTTCAGTCTGTAATGGATTGGTTTCACCTTCGTGCAAAAACACGCAACTCTCCGTGTCATGTTGGAAAGTCTTCTGACAAGGACGGGTCTTGAAAGCTCCCTTTTGTATTAAATACTCTTTCAAATTTTGATGATAGTTCGTGACTATCTTTTCAAGTGTAGCAGTGCGGGGAGCCCAAGCGTGTGCTGCCCACCTGGACCTGTATGGTTGGAACTTAAGACCAGGAATCAAAACTTCAAGATGGCTGACAAACTCTTCGTTCGTTTTGATGACGATGGGAAGGTATCGTTCGTTTTCGGAATGAAAGAACCGGCAGACTTTGTTCTTGCACCTTTCTGCAAACTTGCAGGCCTCGAGCTTCCACGGTACAGTTTTGATGGCAAAGGGTTTCAGTTCGTAAAGTTCGTCACAGATCTCCAGTACGACGTTCAAAGTTCGAAGTTTCTTAATTTCAGTCTTGTCACCTTCAGCTGTAATCTGAAGTGCAGACTTAGTATTGGGGAGGTTAATCATCCGCGGAGAGTACATTTTTTCGAGTTGTTTGTTTGCTGTGTTTTGTGAATTGAAACTTTAGGTCAGATTGGACAACTATATTTCATCAATTTTGACGAATAACTGACATATGTATTTATTACTCAGTCAAGAATTTCATAGGAGCTGTCATCATCAGACTCACTGTCATCATCGCTATCGCTTTGATCTTGGCTGTAACTCTTCTCCTCCTTTCTTTTACGACGTCTTGATTCAATCAAAGCAGCGTTACTTGCGGCGAAGTGGCCCATATGTGGAGTTTGTAGAAAAACTACAGGAGGTTGATGAGGTACCACTGGTACAGAGGCAACTGGGGTTCTGTTCAACCATATCGAGAGAAGGTAGCAACCCACAACAATTCCCAACCATGAGACTTTGCTTTGTAAAAATCCAATACTACCAAAAATACAACTCCACCATCTAATATCTGCATAGGTAGGGTTAAGTTGTTTTGCTATTTCATCACAATTGATATAACCGTGGTGTAAGTTCTTCAACTCTATACAAGCAGGTCCTTCTAGAACCTGACGTGTAGTTTCGATATAGGTATCTTCTTCTGATTTGCAATGATGTATTTTAGATGCAACTTCATAGGCGAGATAAGCACCGATTGTAATTAAACTTAGTCTCTCCCATTGTATGCTGAGAAACCTGTCAATTATACCGACTTCTTTGCGGCGTTTGCGGGTACGTACCATTGCCTGTAAAGCAACACTGGAACGTGAGAATTCAATTTCTTTTCCTCAGGTCCTTACGCCACAAGCTTGTAAAATAAATCTAAATCTTAAGCTAGCGAAGTTCGATGAATTGCAAAAAGTGAAATACTTTCATACAAAACTACAAAGTTTGTCATTTACAAAGCCCCAAAAATGTTCAACAACTGGAAATTGAGAAGTCATATTTCAGATGACCTTATGCCTGGGATACTTCGATTCCGCCCTGACTTGATGAATATAAGACCTGAAGAGGTGGAATGTAGATGGCCTAACTTTATACAAGTTTCCTATTCTGAGAAACTGAAATTGATTTCAACCACGCTCTGTGACAACTTGAAAAAAAGTTCTCGTTCTCTACCTACACGTCAATCCCATGTACTCAAAAACTCATTAGAATGCGACAGTTGTTTGTCATCTACAGGTGAACTTCGACATGGTTGGAAAACATTATTCGGAACAGGAGAGTCCGGTGATTTTCTAAGTATTTGTCCGATCTGTTTCGATAATGAAATCGAAACCGGGACACTACTGGACAATGGAAAGTTTCTAGTGGACTACGTCTTGGACTCTGAAAATGCCTTAACGAACTTCCTCGATCCTCCAAAGGATTTCCCACTGGATAATGGTTCCAACCCCAAAGAGGTTTCAGAATGCAGCCCGGAAAGTTCAAAATTCTCGCTGCAATTGGTTGAGACTAGTACAGCAAACCCTCAGGGTTGCGATCCCGATGAAACAATTCAAGCTGTTTTGAATTCGAATGACGAAATCGAACTCCCTGATGAAATCGAATCCGTTGCGTCTGAGCCCCCTATTCTATCAACCATTGCAAACTTGGCAAGTTTCGATGACTACGAAGAACCAAATATTTCTGTCCAGCAGCAATACGATAGCGAGGACCAAGACCCCTCTGCAAAAAGCCTCGATGAGTTCCTTGATCAAGATTATGATAGTGAAAAACAAAAAATTATCGACGATGAAAGTTTTAGCGCTGTCGATCTTGAGGACGACCTACCCACTCAAGATCCGTATTATCACGGAAAACCAAACACAGCACTTGCCAAAGAACTGGCGTCTCTTGATCCGATAGCCGAAGACTTACCAAAGAAGAGGAATGCTTCTCATAGCGCCAGTCCTGTAAGCGTACCTCAACCGCCGAAGCGTAAACGGGTAGATTTTAAGCAAAGGGAACCGGCAAGAGAAGTGTCGAGTGAAATCAAATTACTCACTGAGCAGATTGTCAAGGACCCAAAAACTGAACCTTTCTTAGCGCTCAATGAAGAAAGTGAATACAAAAGGGCCACTGAATTCTCAGTGAGCGCCAAGGACTTTAGATTCACGATTGTACGTAGCCCCTACTTGACTGGTATCACCTCAACGGAATTCAGCCGCATGATTCACGATACCTCCTCTGGTGATCTAAACACTGTTCAGATCAACAAACTTCTGGTCTACAGTATATTTCTTTGCAAAGAAGAATATTATTTGTCCTCAAGAGATGAAGCACTGTGGGAATTGCTTGAGAAACTGGAAGACACTCAGAAAACCAATCATATTGAATCATTGATGAAGAGTTTCATCTGTTCGGCCAAGATTCCATTCACACAAAACCTCGAGAATATAATACTGGCATTCGCGTGTAGTACCTACGTGAATCTGTGGAAATCCGAGAACCCCGAAATAACAAATATCAAGGATTGTAACAGGATAGCAAAAAAACGACTCTCGGCTGCGATAACTGATCAAAATACCAAAATTAGACTGAGTGGAAGTACTATTGCCAAATTCAGAGCCGTAGAAAACTTCCTCTACACCAATACTTGCGCGGTCTCGCTTTTATTATGTTTACCGCAGATGCAATTGGTAAATATTCTGAGAGTATTGTACCGTTATCAATCGAAGAACAAACCGGAAATAACATTGGTATCTCTGTTACAGGAGAAAACATTCAACATCCGGTTTGATAAACAATGGAGACTTTCTAAAACTCTCCTGGATAGAAACTGGTGTCATAGATGGTAGTAAAAACGACTTAGTTTTTTTTGATTTCTTCATTTTTTTATTAGAACAGGCCCTGGGAGCTGAAGAGTTTCGCTTTGTTGAGCCTTGCTTGAAGTTCAGTCAATTTGACCTCAAGTTCTTCAACAGGGATAGTATTGTCAAGATGGCGGATATTTTCGAATAGTTTGTGATCACCGATGTACTTCAGTTTCTGAAGATCAGGCTTGAAGGCACGTAATTCTTTGCTAATCGAGTTACACTCAACGACTAGGGAGTCGTGATATTCAGCAGGAGTGTACTGCGAACGTTGGTACTTCTCGAGTAAGTCGTTTGACAGCTCCACGTAGTGTGTAACATCCGCGGTTCTGGGACGACCGTCACCACGCGAGCGTTCAATGAAGTTCAACAAAGAGGTGTAATTTTTGCGGTCTTCGAAGGAAACTTTGGCCGGGTTGACTTTCGGGTCAATGGCTTTCAATTGTTTGACAATGTCAGCTACAACGGCCAGTTTCTGAGTCTTGTCAATTTTCTCTGCGACCGGTTTGAAACACGGAATTTCTGGATGATATTTGGATTCAGCCACAAACTTGCTCTTATCAAAACTCATACAAGAAAGCAGGGTACCGTAGCTTTCTTTGAAGATTTCGGGGTCCTCTTCTTTCTTCTCCTTTGCGAACTCCAAAACATTTTGAATAGTTTGTGCAAATGAGCTTGGTGTTTGCTGAAGATAGGTTCGCATGTCTGCGTTCACTAGAGTATTGTGACGATGAGTGTCAGCCGTCTCAAGCGTCAAAAACAATGCAATTGACTTCGGATCGTGGGGGCTTTCGCCAACTACATCGCAGAACTCACTGAAATGCGCATCTTGTTGACTGGGGTGAATTTCGTTGTCAAGATTTTTTCCCACCTTCCAAGAAGCGTGTTTCAAACACTCAACTCCGATTGAAGGGGATTGTTGCAAATTGACACGTGCCATCGTAGAATCAACGAGAGCGCTAGCGGTTTTGCCGAGATTCTCATCAATCCGACCAGCAAGTTGGTGCCAATTATCTCCTCCGAGTTTAGCTGAAATGACCAATTTCATAAGATCATCAAAGCTGAGATTTTCCTTTCCTATCTTGCTCAACTCACTGTTGAACTTTGCCAACTCTGTCATAATCGCAGTGACATTTGTGTTGCTCATGGCCGGAATTAAAATAGTCTAGCTCGAATTTCAGAGTGTATACGATACACTATAGGCTAACGTTACCTAGAAAATTAGATATGAAACAAGTGTTTGACGTCACAGTTGTGTTCAACCTGGGTGACCATGAAAAGCCCTACAAAATGCTCTTTTACATTGGCGGCTTTGACGGAGTTTCACCTCCGATGACCCAACAGCAATTTTCGTCACCAGAAGATCAAACTTTCCGAGTCGCTGTCAAATTTCCCAAAAGCCGCGCAACACTTCTCCCTTCTGACATTGCTTTGGTGTGCATATTATTGGTGCGGGTCAACACTGAAGATGATAGACACAAACAACAACTAGGTTGCCAAGAAGCTGGAACTGCAATTCTTCCACTGAAGGGGTTCAAAGAAGCCAATGTGGACTTGGTGTTCTACCCAGGACAACTGATTTACCGGGCTATCGATTTCAGAAAATGCCGTATGACTATACGAGCAGTTACACCCATTCCAGAGTCACGTTTTGCATTACCGACGAAATACTCAGTAGATCACAACAAAAGTCTGGAGGACAAATCGCTTCTCAAAGCGGTTCTGGTTGGTCAACGTGCCTACTCTGAAAAAACAGTTGCTGTTTATGATGAAATCAAAGAAATCCCTTGCATGCCATCTTGGCGATTTGACAAGAATCTCGAAGTACCAGGCTACATGCTAAGCTGCAATCGAAACCCAACCAGTCACAGTCCTGATTGGTGGAGAAATCTCATTGGAATGGGAGTTAAGCGAGTCTATCCCTTTATCACTGGGAAGACCTCGTTGCAACATCTAGCTGAAAAAGTCAACACCGATCTAGAATTAACAGCTGTGGCTGTTGCTGCTTGTTCCATCCCAGCAAATTATTGGCGCTACGCCAGTGATGAGACGGAAGTCAAGTCAAAAAAACTGACATGTGAGAATTACACCCCGCTTAGTAGATTCAAACTTGGTATTATCACTACTGTCGATGCTCAGGGAAAAAAGAAACAACAATACATCACCCCAGGGGACGACTGTGAAAACGATGGTGATGATATCCGTTTGTTGCTAAGAGAATTTCAAACGTTGAAACTTGACCCAAAGGCCCACCCTGACTTGCTCAAAGTGCAATCAGCATTGAAATCTTATGTCGTAACCCAAACTCTTACTGGAGTTCACGGGGCAAAAGAAAGTGACGGTGACGCCAGCAGTGGAAAAGCTCCAATCGGGTTGCATTCTATGAGCGATGTAATTCACAAACAGCTCTTTGTTACAGCTCACTCGAGATTGAATTCAGCCGAAGACCCTTTCGATGGCTGGTTACGAGAGTATAATCCAAAAACCCCTATTGACCCAAAGATACATTCTCCTTTGAGTGGCGAGGGTACCGGTACAATTGATCCACTCGGTGATGACTACAGAAATATTGCTCTAGCCGCTTACGGTTCAATTCTGGGTGGTCAACACAAAGAAGCCCTGCAAGATTTGAAAATAGTCATGCCCACTAGTCGCAAGAAGATCACTGACACGGAAAATTTCTATGTCAGTAAGGTCAGCATGGTTGTCCCGGAGATGATAGAACAAGGATTTGAAAGCTGTATGTTTACTCCAGTAACGGTAGAGAAAAACAAATTCGTTCGCATGGTTACACATGAAGATTTCATGACTTGTTCTCCGAAAGTTGGACTTCGTATTGAACCACCAGTGACGAACGACCAAGCTATGCTTATCAAGCATATACACAGCTTCTACCCTCCAATTACCAACTTTGAACCCCCAGAGCCACTCGAAACTTCCGAGGTTCGCCAACGCTACAAATCGATGATGGCTACTATTCCTGTAGCTATGGAAAAGTTAAACAGAGTTCAACCTCCGAACACCGTTAAGTTGGTGGCTGATTTCTACCCCGCGTATTATCAACTTACCCAAGCAAGAGTCACGGCAATCTGTGATATCATCAAATCCACTCCTGAGATTATCGGAGTGGAGGTTGAAGAGGAACCTGTGGCAAAATACCTTGGTGGGTATAGAATTGCATTCTCCGTAGCAGTGGCATCAACACCAAAAGCAGCAAAGTAAAAAAGAGTTAAACCTAGCGAGTTGCAATAGTTATTAATATTTCCGACAAGGTATGCCGAAGGAAGAAACGAATGTATCATTCTTGGCACCAGTGTCGATTCATGACGACCCGGAACTTTTTGTCACAGCTTACAGAAGCGCCTGTGCGTCCATAGAACAAACATTGCAAAAAGAACTCGAAGAAACTTCTGACTCCTATCTTGCCATACTGAAGAAGGGTAATAAGGACTACCGATATCTTTACTTGATCTTGGCGCGTTACTTTTTACTGTCAATTTCTATGGACAAAGCAGAATTGCATAGTTTGGATATCAAGTTTCTGGCAGAGCTTTGCAAACAACAGATCCAGGAGGCACCGGTCCCACAACTAAAACCTAGTCAAAAGATTCACCGATTGTATCTTAAGTACAGGTACTATTTGCTCGCCCTTATTGTAGCTGCGTTGGCGTTTTCCGTAGTAAATTTTTTTATGTGATTACTGAACCTTAATTTCAACCCTCTTTGTTTTTGCTTTGGATTTTTCCAATCTTGCGAGTAGTTGCTCATCACGTTGGCCAGCAGTGATAGGAACAATTACCACGTGATTGATCATACCAACAAAAGCGTAAAATACAAGTCCAAGGTCCAAAATCAAAGGGTAGAGAACCTTCCACGATTTGTAAACCACGTAAAGACTCAACAAGAGTATCAATGCAATCTGTGCAAATGACAGTCCTGTAATTATTGTACACTCGCGGTAGCCAATATCTGGTACTACACCGTTGAAATTAAAATTCTGTTTTGCAACAGTGTAGGAATCATAGAGTTCATAGCCACTGGCAGAACTTAGTTTTTTGAGTGCATTTTCAAACTCGCCAGCGGTCTCAGAGGTTCTCAGCCATATTCTAACTTCATCCGGCATCCAAACTTCAACAAATGCAACAAGTGTATCAAAACCGTCAATGAAATTCAGATCCTGACAACTGGCGAATGTTTGGTTGCAGGTGTTACGATCACAAGGAGATCTGGCCAGAGGTTGTAAGAAATCGATACAAGTGCCATTGAGCAAGACTGCAATATCATGAAGATAGACAAAAGTGGGCTCTGGAATCCTAAAGTAGTACTGCGAAGCGGTAATGTAGCAGCCAATCAAGGCCAATCCAAATGTTAATCTTAGCCACACTGCAAATCCCGTAAACATCAGTATGGTGATTCCAGTGCTACTCGCAAGTATTCCCATGAAACTTGTCACTACCACAAGGACTACTACAAAGAGCAACCAATATTCGGTACCCTTGATGATACCATAACCAAGAGAACCGTCAAATGATTTGATTGGATCACATATGAAATAGAACAGCGCTTCGTAAGCAGCTCCTTGTTCATCCGGATCTGAGTTAGGTCCAATTCCGGGTCTATTCCACCAATCTACAATCGTGGAAATCTTGCTATCCGCGGTTTCGCTGTAAAAGAGACTAACCACGTCATTTGCGATTTCTTTGGATTTCAAGTACATAAAGTTGTTCTTCACGGGGCTGACTTGAAGTTCAAAAAGCGGTTGACGCGGTTGTCTGGCAGGGGTACGAGTGAGGCTGATAGGCGGCTGGACAGATCGTGCAACGCGTTGAGTTTCCAATCTAGCATAAGCTTCTTCTTGTGCGAGTTTTGCTTGGAACTCAAAGACTTCCATGTAGTAGCTATTGTTTGATGGTATCACATCACGTTTGACCACTGTAATGGCGGTGTAGTAGTAACATGTCGAACCAATAGCACAAGATACAGAACCACTACCAGCAAAGTTTGCACACATGGAAGGAGCTTGAACTCCGTAACGAGCATCAACTGGAATCTCTCCAAAGTTGGGTCTGCATACACCAAGGCAAACTTGACTATCGGTGTCGCATGAGACTGTGTTCAAACAGTAAACACATGTACTGCTAGAGAACGGATTAGAATCACATTGTTCCAGCGGGGTATTCTTGGCACCATCACCGCATATTTTACAACGGAATCTACAATTGATATCAACTCCAAGTCTGACACCCTCCGCGACGGATAGTACATCCCCGTTCGGATTGGCAAAGTTGTAATAAGCCAAATCCAAGGTTCCTTCTTGAGAGCAATTTTTCCTCACAGTACGACTGACACTGAAACCTTCGCAGTCCGGTACACCGTATTCGGTAATAACCGGGGTTCTACTGGTGCATGAAATCTGGAAGCTATTCAAATTGATGTCACCACTACTAAGCTTTCCGTTGTATGGAAATGGTACGATTCTTCTGTTGTTGCAATATCTTGAAGTACGACCGGATCTGATAATTTCAAAATCTCCACTTCCGCACGAAGCAGGTACTTCTTGTCCGGGTGGAATCGGATACACACTTGATGATCTCCATTGCGGGCAAATCTCACGTTTGCATCTAGAACTACAACCGTCTCCATCGCGTGTATTACCGTCATCGCATTCCTCACAAGGTCGACCATCAGTGTCCAATTCATTGGATAAAATTCGATCACCGCAGACTGAAGTGCACGTACTCGTCGCGGAAGGCGTTGGAGTGGGTCTCGGTTCGTAAGCTCCAGTTGGGTCTACAACCAGAGGGTCGATAATTGTCGGTAGAGTATTTGTGAAATTGAAGGGTGGTAATATGGGTCCAATGAACAAAACCCAACATCGCTGCACCAGCCATTTATCATAGTGCGCGATTCTATCAATGATAGCACAATCTAGATTTGGTATCAGTCTTTCAATTGGACAAGCTTGGCATTCAGTGTAGTTGACACAGAAGAAGTTGTTGATTGGTCCAGCTGGAAAGATCGTGAACTGCACGCAAGCGACAGGGTTTAGCGCTGTAGCTACTGCCATGACCAAAGGATTTCCATCACATGAATCTGTAGCGTAGATAGCAATTGCTTGGAAATCTTCACCACACTGAGAAACAATACCGTAGCTAAAAAGACTACTGCAAAGTCCCAAGGTTTGGAAATACATATCTTCATCACATCCGTTAGCGTCATTGTCATCGCAGTAAGCACGAACGCGAACGCAACTATTGGGTATGTGGTGTTGAAAATCTATCATTCCTCCCATGCCATAGAGGTAACTAATATCTGGGTGGAAGTTCAGTACTTCATCACCTCGCATGCTGTCAGGAAGTGACATGTTCAGTGCGTAGATGTGTGGCATGATATTCCTCTTTTTGAAATCACTGTAGTGATAGAATCCGTCATCGCTAATTATGTCTTCGTCAGCTGCATGAGGGAATCGAGTTCTATCGCGTTTCGGATTTCCAATTTTCATAGCGTTCAATTGACTCAAACGTTCTTCCTTCATGTCTCTGCGCTCTAGTAACTCAAGATAGGGACCGAAGATCTTTCTTCCGACAGCTGCCGTTCCAAGCATCAACTGTCGATTCTTTTGGAATGCTATTTCGTAATCTTCGACCGGTAGAGCTTCCACCTCACTGAAATCAAGATTGTCTTTGTTGACAGGAAACCATTTTCCACCGAGTTTCTGAGAATGGTCTCGTTTCCTGAGGTGCTGTGTTTGCTGTACTGGCGGGAAGATGTCTTTCAAAGAGGTAGTTTCAAAGGTTTGCAGAGTATTGATTGTCCCGTCTACAAGATGCGGTAATACATCCGTGCCAAGTACTTCACGGCCGATCAAGAAAGAGGTGGCTATCGAAGTTGAGATAAGTTCTCCACCGATTTCTGCGATGCGGAGGTAAGGGTTTCTATTTTTCTGATTCATGGACCGGCTTTTCTCCATGAAAAAGTTCTTAGACTTAGCAATCGTAGCTGAAACAAGCGAGTTGATATTGGCAAGGTAGTCCAATGCCATAGGGTCTTCGACTCCGTTCTTTTGGAAGTATTTTTTACCATCATTGTAGCTGCTCTCATGAGTGTAGACTGTATCAAGCTTAGGTTTGTCCGCGGTCGGTAACCCAGCAGCATACTCTGGAAAGCTGAATATGTCTACACTTTGCATGATGGTATCGAAGAACAACATTCCTGAACCGCGCATAATTTCAGATGAAGAATCGAGGAAACGAGTATCTTGAATGTAGTAGTCTGAAGGTATGGTCCAATTAGAAGCCTCAGCAAGTTCGAAACTCTTGAATAATCTATCCAAACAAGTGAGGAAAGCAGTAGCCTGGAGCGAGGGTACTGATTTCTCATAGAACAGAGTTGAGTTTTCAGAAACCGATGAATACCGAAGTTTTCCATTTTCATCTTTTCCATAATTCTCGAATGTTCTGAAAACTTCACCGCAGTTTCCATTAGGGAACTCATTTGCAAGATATTCGAAATAGGTCTCATAAGGAGACACGCCTGTACTTCGCTTGCGTTCAGTGGAAGACCAAGTCGGTGTGGTTTGGAAAATACCACAAGAGGGTAGAATATCAGCCAAACAAATGTCAGTAAAAGGTATGCACATGTTTTTGCCAATGTTGACGTAGAAGATTCCACAAATACACTCACCAAAGTCACCAAAACAAGCAGGAAGTGTAGCAGGGGAACTAGAATCGGTATGGGAATCTGCATACATGGTAGGCTGGTTAAACAGAGCTGGAAAGGGTGCCCCGATTGTCAAACTGATAATATTCTTAGCGAACTCCAATACCAATGTCAGGAGCTGCTTGAATAGATCCAATAGAATCTGTCCGAATATACCGAATTCAATTGCATTTGAAGAGTTGTCGAAAACTGGTCCAGAAAGCACGGTGAGTACCAAGATCACCAATTCAACGAGAAACTCGATAATTTTGATGATCAGAGATCGAAGATCACGGGCAATGTTGCGGAGATTACGTACAACAGTTTGAAGTGCAACGGAGAACGGGTTCAGTAATGGTATACAACCAACAAGATGGGCCGTGTAATCGAAAGGGTTGAACAATTCATCCAACACAACATCGAAGATAATTTCAAAGAATTGTTCGAAATCATCACGAGTCTCGGAACGTAACGGGTTTCCGTCAATTGAAGATAGCAAAGAAGTGTTGTCCAATATCTCGGAAATTAACTCCAACGGTGTCAGAATCAAGTTGACGATTGAATTCGCTAAATCCCCGAGCTTCACAGAACAGGTACTGTACACTCCGTTGAAATTGGTTGCAGTACTGAGAAGGCAAGTCAGTGAGGTTTGTGGGCGAATGATACTGTGCCCAGCAGAGTTCAAAATGTGACCTCCGCCGCCATAACTGGATTGTCCAACCCAACGACTCAGAGAGTTCCTCACTGGACCTAGATTATTCTCTCCTTTCTGTACAATGTCTCTGCTATAGGCAATAATAGAGGAGAGCAGTCGAAAGAAATTACCCACTGATTGGGCAAGGCAAATGTTCAATGGGGTTATTGTGTAAACTAAGTTCACTCCCAACTCGTCAAGGTGTCTGATAATCGGATCTAGATCAGCATCCTTGAAAATGTTGTAAGCTTCTGCATCAAATGCAGCCACCCAGATGTAGTTCAAGTTAGAATCCCAAAACAGATATAGAATATCAGTGAATAGACAAACTACTCCGGCTAGAACACTGCCGATTTTGCTGGGATCGAAACTTGTCCAAAATATCTGAACGAAATTTGTAAAAGCGTCATCCACGACAGCTCCCGTAGCAAGGGTACCTTCGCAGACTTGGTTGATAAATTCGATCGAGGGAACTTGATCTCGATCAAGGGTAAAAACATTCAAAACCGTGTTCACTACTGTCTGAACCAAGGCTATACCCGAGTTTCCGAAATTATCGGAAGCAACTGGAATATTTTCATTTTGGATGACCGACAGAATGTAGAGGGAGTAGGCTGAGAAGTCATTACATGCACAAATTAAAGGCTGTTTGAGATTTCCGATTAAGTCTTGTGCAGATTTGACAATGGAGGCTATGTCATAACGATTACTGAGAGGTGAAGTACCCTCTTTGAACCAAAAAAGTACAAAGCTTTCCACTGTTTTGGCAAGTAAGGTTTTCAAATCGTCGAATACATTGCTAAAATCGGAACAGTCCCAGAGATAGACGAGTACTGATTTCGTAGCTATGGAGGAGAAGGAAACAAAGAAATTCGAAAAACAGATAATCGGAGGCGTTCGTTCTGCCACGATTCCGGTGAAAGCTTCAGCTGTATTGAAAAATCCCACGTTTGCACACTTGAGATAGTTGGCGTTTTCGATAATCGATTGGTGGTTATCAGCTACTGCAACGCTCAGCAAAGAGATTAGGAAACCCGCTATCAGAACACTACGGACCCAGCCGAACAACACTTGCATAAGGATTTCATAGGTGGTCCAATAGAAATTGATAAAGTAGTTGGCGATTGCATTCAGCAAGGTTGCCCCAAAGAACACGATTGAATTGAATTTGTCAACTGAGTTGTTGTAGGGCGTATCGCTGTCAAGTATTTTGTACTTGGACATCACGGATACACCGTAAACAACCCAAGTGCTACTCTAACATTCATTTTTGCACAGCAATAGATAATAGTATGGTTTTAATTCAGTCTTACTTGAGAGTTTTTCGTTGACAACTTAGGTGTCCTGGATACAGTGGTATTTGTATTGTAGATAACGTATGGCGCAAAAAATGATTTCACCGAGGTACCGTTGAAATAGGCCTCGAAATTGGTGATCACAAACACGAACTCTGATAGTAGCGCTTTGGTTGCATCTTCTGTGGCTACCCATTGGTAAACTTTTTCGAGTTCCGCACTCTTTTGTCCCTGTAGTTTCTTTTCTACAGTTGGGTCTTTTTCGAAAACTTTCGAAACAAACGATTTGCAAACGTTCTCGATCAAATTAAGAGGGTTCACCAGGTAGTACAAAGCTCTGAATTGAACCATTTGTTGGTATTTGACTCGAAACAAACGGGAATGTGATTCTTTGCTTGAAGTATCCCTGAGATTCGAAAACTTGACAATGTAGGTAGAATTATCCTCAAATCCAGTTTCAAAAGCCACGTACATTTTGTGGTACGAGAGCACCAGTTCCAGTGAATTACGTGGCATTTGTTCAGGAGACAATTCAGCTGGTGGGTTGAGTTTGGCGTACAATGGAAAAGTTTCAATCGAGTCATGCATTTCCGTCAGTATTTTCGAACTTAAATCGTTGATTACAGTGTAGTTCTTGTGGCGGGTATAACCTCTCCCCGCGCGCAAAGAAATACAACTCCGTATTGAAGATCGAATGTAGCTAATCAACACCTGACCAGTCTCAGAAGACGCAAGGCGGTCTATGTCATAAAGACCTTTGGCAACATGGTTCAAAACCTTGGACAGGTTTCCTTTTACCTTCTGAAGTGCCTTGTTGATTAAAGCATCAAACAGCTTGATCGGGGGTGGGTTATCCAACAAATCTTCCGTATTCGGTCCGGTAATATCGTCCAATATGATAAGTCCTTTTTTCAACCCAAATTGAGTCGCTAAGTCTTTGTCTTTGCTTGTTTTTCTTTTCTTCGAGTCTTTTCCTCCATCTTCTTCGTCATCTTCAAAGTCAGCATCATTGTAACGCTTCGGTTCGGATCGTTGACGTTTTTCCTCTGACTTCCGGATTTCTATTACAAGGTCTTTGTATTCTTCGATCGAAGGTGGTTCGTCCACAACCAATGGTATCTCAAATTCACCACAGAAGACATTCGCGTACTTGTCCAACTGTTTCAGGTAATCGATTTTCTCTGGCTTTTTTTCTTCTTGTTTCAACTCAACCTTTTCAGGTTCAATTTCAGTTACCACTTCAACTTCATCTTCTCCGGAAGAAAGAGAGCTTTCATCAGACAAACTGCTATCGGGATCTTCTTGTTCCACAGTCTCAACTACCATTGGATCTGAAACAACGGGTACAGCCGTGACTTCAATTTCTGGTTCAGGACCGGTTATTGGTTCTGTCAAAGGTTTTTCTTGCTGGCCCTCTACAGCGAGTAATTTGGGCGGGGATTCACGGAACTCTGAAGCTCTTTTCTTGGGATTTTCCTTGGGGATCACGAACGCAGAAACAGCTTGTCCGAACGAGTTCAGCGTTTTAGGGGTAAGTACAGAGGGAATTTGAATCTCAGTCATATTGGCTATTTGACCTGCCAATTTTGGATAGATTTCCTCCACTTTTCTTGTTATTGGATCTTTGGGACTACCTTTGAAAAATTCATTCAAAAACTCCTCCATGTTTGCGAAATTTACAACTAAACCCAAACCCGGAAGATGTTTCAAAATAAGTTTTTCTAAAATAGATATAATCGAATTTCGAATATTTTTGGAAAGTTTTTATTTCTTCCTCTCAGAGATGACGCAATGTCGACTGTGTGAAGTACTTTACAGTCACCCCCGAAGGCGTTTAATAATTGACACCGTCAATCGAATTCTCTTAGCCTTCAACACTGTCAAGTTCAAAACTGCACTGAAGAGAGTTGATTTCGATTTTTGGTTTGAGTACGTCGAGTGCATCGTTGACTATTTCAAAGCAGAGAAAATCCCAATTGTCGGAAACGATATACACTGCCATGTATCATCGTGTGTAACATACAACTACGTTTTTCTATCACCGGAATTACCTCCAGTGAAGCTAGATACTGGAATCCGCTCAATTGTACCCTGGCTCACCAACGTCTATTTAAAATTCTAAGTAAAATTAATAAAACCTAGACGAGTTTTAATTAGGAACCCAACCCGTTTTCTCTGGGGTCCGGACCTTGATAAACCATTCCTCAGGCAGGTTACGTGTATTAGGACCTCCGTAATTTCGTGTATCCCGGTTTGCATCGTAATATTCCAACTTCACGGTTTGCGATTCCAACTCCTCTATCGTACGAGGATCAGGTCGGTGATCAATGCGACATTTGATCTCATTCAGATTGATTGCATTTTGGCTAGCATTCTCAACACACCACAACCATCGTTTTTGGATAGCTTTTTGCTGTCCACGGAGTGCCTCTTTCCGTTTGAACTCAGCTTCCATATAAAAGTCTTCCATTTGACACAGTTTTGTTGTTTATGAATCTGGAAAATTCGATTTAGACAAAGTAATTATACTTCACGAAGTTCGATGGTTTACTTTGATTAGTTTGGAAACCAGTACATTCCACTTTCAAAATTTAGAACTTCTGGAAATGTCAACCGCGTCTGGAGAAAGCTTCTATGTCATTATCAGATTTGACAAAATACAAAGAATCTTCAAAACTGATACCAATCCCACCATAGAGTGGCTGGATAACAAAATGCCTTTAATAGCTTTCATTCCATCCAAATGCGTATTCTACACGAAACAGGAAGGATTTCATACGATTTTTTCAAATGACTCTGATATTGAGTTAGCAATAGAAAGCGGAGTTTTGACCAAACCTCAAATGGTTATCTATGCATACAGAGCATCGGAACGAGGAATATTTCCCTGGACCTCATAGGTTCTAGTTTAAACAATAAAAACTGAAGAATTTGACCGGTATTTCAAAGCCATTTCTACTTTAGTTGTATGACCGGCTGTTATGATTGGCTAACAAGTCAATGGAAACCGCTCCAATCGATAGCAATAGATAAGGCATTTCAAGGAGACCCACTTAGACTATTGTTTCTCGGTGCGCCTCAGTCAGGGAAAACCAAACTGTTATGCAAATTCAGTGATGTAGATGTATGCAGCAGGTTCCCTTCTATACCAAACCAACTGGAGAAATCAAATTCCATATTCTCCTACATGGGATGTAACCGAGTTGTAGAACTGAGTGCGTGCACAGATTCTACAGTTGATCACCTGGTTAAAGCGTACATTAACGAACACGATGTCTTCGTAATCACTTACAATAGAAACTATCTTGAGCAGTTACAATTGATAGAGAGAAAGTATACCGAGTTACTTGGATCTCATCGGAATTTATCTTCGATATCAGTAATGATAGTAGGAACAGCAGCGATCAACAATCCCTACTCGGTCTATAGAACTACACTGCTACGTAGATACACGGAAAATATTATGCTTTACCTTGTGGTTTGGCGAATGTGGAAAACCCTCGGTATCCGCATTGGTGTGGACAACGTCGTAGTGGACGATTTTTCTTCTACTGAAAAACTTAAATCCAACGTACAAGAGTTTGTCTACTCAACATCCTCTTATGCGTTCCAAGACTTCAGAAACACACAAAAGGAAATAACCAAAAAATAAGGCCTAAGTTGTATCGAAGAAGAGTTTTTAACTTGGTGTATAAAATAAAAACTATCAAAGGTAGCAGGTCAGTGTAGAAATATGTTTCTCCAAATAGAACCGAATTCACCACCTGATCTGGAAGTACACGAGACTACTACCGGTACATACGTTAGATCTAGAACACACCGACTATCTCCAGACTCTGTTAGTGTAGAGCCGATGAAAGGAGTGACAATCTTTGGTACTACAGACAGTTGTAAAAATTCGAATAGCAACAACTCAAACGCGATATTCGTACCCTGTAAGTTTAAACAATTGAGAATGAACTGCAATGAACACCGAGTACGCTTAAGAGGAATCACTGATGAGAATTACCAAGTGTTCGTTTGCGGAGAGCGGAACTACGTTGTTTTCGGAGATAATCGAAACCTTGGATGCGTTTCATGGGAAGAACTAGGAGCTTTGAATACTTTGGATGTATCGCAACAAAACAATACCTACACACGGGGTACATTCAGTCCTACTACCAACGTGTTGACCAAGAAACCATATCTACCGTATTGTACAATTTGTTCAGATGAATCACCGTCTAATGCTTTGTTGCTTCCTTGTCGGCACATAGCCATGTGTATACAGTGTTGCGAAGCCAGTTTCTCAATCTCTCCTGTTTGTCCCTTCTGTAAGGCAAATGTCGAATCAGTACAAAAGCTTTATGCAGTTTAAACCCTCAGTCTAGTTTCGGAAAACACAGAGTTTGACGCTTGTTAATTATGAGTCAAAGTGATCGTAATTTGTACACACTAAAAAAAATCGATCTTTATCCATTTCTTAATTCGGCATAACCTGGACGGTGTTGTAGATACCGTTGAAAGTCACTGCGAAAATACTTCCAACTGGGGCAACATTGAACTCTGGGTACATGGCTTGTGCGTACTCACGGCATGATGACAATTTCATACCATCGATTTTGCATTGTCGTGAAATTTCTATCATCACCTCATGAGCATTGTCTGGAGTAATCTCTCTAAAAGCAGAGACTACTGGAAGTGAAAACAGACTAATGCAGAGCCAACCCAAAATTGTGAAAAAGAAAAAACGTTCTCGGAAACTGCGTAGACCGTACATGGACTCTGCTACTGCTTTCAAAGAGCTGGAAAAAATATATGATATAGGAGGTTCGTCAGTCGAGAAGGAGCTTTTGGAGAAGTTTCCAAAATCTCAGTGGTTTGTCAAAAACCCTACTCGTGTGGCGCCTTACACACAGTTCAATGGCGCCCCAACCGATTCAAAGGGTCGAAAATGGGGTTCCCTGACTGAAGAAGCTGGATTTCTTGCAGTGTGTCTCCCGGTTAGTCGGAAGTTTCACGAAACTGGAAGAGTGGTTGCGTTTCCGGATATAGGAGAGATTATCGATACACCCGGTATTGGTAAGTTTATTGTAGAGGATGTCATTGTACCCAAAGGTAGCAAAGTCACTGCAAAAGTACAAATAAAACGAGTGAAATAGACAAAGTCTTTGGGGAATCACCGCTTTCCTCACTTGTTTGGATAGTGGATGAAGTAGGCACAGTAACTGATATCGGGATACAAGAGAAGGCGGGGATTTGATCGGAGAAGTCAATACCACAACCGGTTCCAATGGGACACCCAGTTTGACATATATCGTAGCATAATACTCCGTACCGCATGGTCAGTTTCGGGTTGCTACAACCAGAGAGCAAAGGGGTGGACTGGCAACCATTGATTAACTGGGTTGAATCAAGGTAATTGTAGCAAGCGTTTAGACCGGTAACATTGTCCACGTTGAAATTGACGGAACAGTCACAAAACATACCCCCGTTGTAACCCTGTCCAGTCACAAAGTTGCTTGAAATAATTGTATTCACAGCATTAGGTACAGGACCTACGATGTTTCCTTGACGACTATTCAGCCATACGCGACACAGGCTGTTGGTAATAACCGAAGCTGGCAAAGTACCAAAGAGTTTGTGATTGATTATTTGAATTTCGCATATGTTACTGTTATCCAAAAATCCACTAGGTATTACTCCTTCAACTCCGCCGTCGATAATCAATGTTCGTAAGTTGGGGCTGGTGAAAGCAGTGGGAAGTGTACCATGAAGACCACCCGGTTTAGAATAAATTCTGATATCGGTTGTGAGTTTCAAATCCTTCAGAGTTGGCGATAGTGTCCAAGGAACTGGTGGCGAAAGTTCAGTATCGTTGATTCTGATAGCAGTAACGTTTTCGAAATAGTTGACGAAATTTGAAATGATCGTTCTGAACTCTGCGCCATCATTTGATGCAGGTTTGTACGAAACGTATGTCAGTTTCCCAGAAAGACATAAAACTCTTCCGGTAGTACAGGATTCTAACCAAGTACAATCATTGGTAATGCTTAGCGATGTACAAAGACCACACGCAACCAACCCATCCGCTTCAGTCCGAGTTAAAGCTGAACACAATCCCACCAAAAGAAAGGATAAAATCAATGTAGTTGATCGCATTTTCAAGTTAGTAACAACTGAGTTTTAATTTTTATTGTGTTATTTTAACAGTGTACCGCATGAGAAAAGGGTAGGAATTAGGGCCCCAGATATTCGGACTTTGAAGTGTCATCATCAATCCTCTTGCCTCCAGACTGTCTTTCAGACTACCCAAGCAACGGGCCCTGCGCTTTGGTATCAATTGTGCACTGTCTTCTATGTCCGTTGGTAAAGCTTGATTGACAAATGGACAACAATTCAAGTCCATCATTTTTTTGCATGATGGCCAATTATCCAAATTCAGATTGAGTTTTCGTTTCACCAAGTCTTTGAATGTCAACCCGTGTTCTGAATCCCAAAATGAGAGTTGGCCTTGGTAGACATCAGATTTCACCCAGAATAGTTCCCAAACGGTGGCAGCTTGTACTTCAGACAGGTTGGTCTTTGTTGAAAGTAGGAATCTAATCACAGCAAGACGTTCCGACCACACTAGATGAGAACCGTTGCATTTTTCTACTAGTCTAATCATACAAGGACTCCAGTTGTGATGAGCAAACTCTACTAATTCTTCATAACTGTTAGGTATAGTCTCGGATTCGAATTTGCGATTATCATAGAAAGTTGAGGCAGAGATTCTCTTTTCGTAGGCCAAGTCTAATCTTTGACTATAACGTTTTGCTAAGATCGAGTCCCAAAATCCGAGAATTGTCTCTTTGAGTTTGGCATCGTATGTGAATTGAATAAGTTCGCAGTTTTTGTAACTATGCAATTGGTCATACCACTGACCGGCCCATTTTTCGATCATTGGGCGTGCGGTTTCAGAAGTTGAGTTTTCTTCGGAGGTACGCAGGAGTACGAAATTCTGTCTGGATACGCTTTCATTCCAAGTCTTTGGGGCTTCGCGTGTAGAAAACACTCTACGGAAATCCAAACACTTTCTCCGGACGAGAACTTCGAGTAAACGCAAAGCTGAATACTCTAATTTCCCATATGGTACAATGTGTCTTCCGTTTTTTAAACTCAGTGATGTGCCACACGTGTTGTTGTGTTCCTTGCAGTGAAAAGGTGATTGAACTGGTGAGTAACGAGCTTCACATAGGAAATAGAAGTCTGAGAAAGCATGCTCGGTTGAACAGTGTGTATACGCGTAAGCAGCACTGTCATAAGTGGGAGCATTTGTATCAACAGGAGAGTCTGTGACTTCCGAGTAGTAATTAGTGACTACATCACTCCAGTCTACACCGAGATACCGTTTGACGAACTCAAATCTCAACCAAGGGATATCAATGAACTCATTGTAATGCAGGTGGAATTGTTGCTTTTCGAAAGCGACCAGTTTTTCAATGAGATCATCAAACGGGGAAACCGCAAAACATGCATAGGTGAATAAAACATTGTTTGCCCACCAAGGCAAAGAAGAAAGACCTGACACGTATTCAGGAGAGATCTGCAATTCTACGTAGTCAAGTATTTCATTCAAGAAACGCTGGTAGTAACAAAATGACAACTGAGTTAAGTCAATGTCAAACGAGTTGCCAAATAATTTCGAATGCGTGGTTAAAGCTTTGCCTTTTTGTTCACTGAGTCTTGTCAAAAATTGTCGAGGTGATAGAAAATCCGAAGTTTTCAAGGAACGTTTGTGGAGTTGAGCGGATAGAACTGAAAAACTGGGGCAAAGGCCAAAAACGTAAACGCATTTGTCCAATAATGCGTAAAGTAACGCATAGGTCCGGAGGGTTGAATCTTCGCTCTTATTGGTAATGACCTCTGATATCTCAGCCGAGTTGATATCGATAGAGCAGCTACAAATTGTATAGCTTTGAAGAACTTCCTCGTTTGTGAGATTTAAAGTTTCATCGGAAGCGACAATCTTCAATACCCATTGACTCACTGCGTCAAGAATACTCGAACTTTGCTGCAAAAAGTCAACTTTGTACAAAATCCAATCATTGGGAAGTATGATGATGTTTGACATTTTTGAGAAGTGAACCAATAGTGAAAGTATGTTTGACGAAATTGTGACAAAATTGAATTTCGAGAATCTGGTTTATTTTCTTTAAAATTCAATCAGTGATTTAGTTACAAACCCCATCTAAAATAGAAACGATTTTGGAAAGAAGTAATGGAGAACACTATCTTTGCTCGTAATTGGTCACCAGAAAATGGATTCGGTGTGTCAGAAATAGACCGTCATCGAAAGTTTTTATTACAAGAAACTGACACAGGAATCTTGTTTCCATGGGGTACACAAGTCGACTTGAAAATCAAATCCAAGGAAGAGAAATGCTACTTTCCTGAATTCCTTACAACCACACAATCTCTAGTCAACAGGTTTTTTCCGATGAACGCTAAGAATTGGAGTCTTGAAGAAAAACCCTCATCCGATGAGAAGAGTCAAGTAAGCTTCATCGACTATGTCATGGGTAGCGCAGAATTTCAAGTCGAAGTCGAGAACTTCTTTGTGTTGCACACCCTGCAAAGTGCTTTCATCGAAACTCCAACTCTTCTGCTTATGCTAGTTGCAGGGAAACGTGAAAAGTTCATTTCCATTACTGAAGTGATCAAAATCTATTGGTCAGTGATTGTGGTAGTAGAGGGGAATCAATTGCCATTGCAAAGTGACGAAAGAGTACTAGCCAACGCAATTACTAAGCGTAATCGAGAGTTTCAGTTGACAACCACCTTCTTCAAAAATCAACTGTTCACACATGCATGTTTCCAAAATTTGTTTGTAGAGCAGAATGAAAAAGACATGTTGGAACTGCACGAATTTTTCCTTCAATACACGTTGCGTATGATTCAAATTATGGAGAAGTATTTGATTAGAGTGTTCGAAGGACGATTTACTGAGGAAAACTCTGTACTTTTGTGTACAGGCCGGATCGTCGAGCCTGAGACAGAAGACCAGATTAAGATCGCTTCAGAATATGTTCTGACTCTAGTTTCTTGTTTTGAGGATAGCTATGCGAACCAGGAGCCCTTCTTCCTGGAATCTAGTGATCAACTGGGATTTCTTCCAAATCGAAAGGATATTCTAGATAGGATTGCCAAATCAAAAACCCCTTTTGTAGATTACTCATACTATCTGCTATGGTTTGTTTATGCAACTAGATATCTACAATTGGAGTACACGGCTGAGGAGGACGCTAATAAATAAAAAAAATGACTAATCAGTCAGTCTGTTTTTTTGGCCGTTGTTTTCGAAGTTTTTTGTAACAATATCCGCAATACTTAGCAGGGGAGTATTTTGAATCACCGGGTAATCTACGCCTTTCCGAATAGTAGAGGGCTATTGAAGCTAACTCATTGAGTTGGTTCTCATCGAGACCACAATTGGCACATACGAATTTCTTTTTTCTCGGCCTTGTTTGATTACGAAACTTTAACCTCTCTCGGTTCCAACATTTCGAACACAACTCGTGAGCGTCTCCCTTGCTCCCAAAGTTCGTATGTGTGATAGGTATATCGGTAGGGTCCTTTTTGAGTTCTTCCAGTGTCCGTTTGCATATTATACAAGTAAATATCGACGGTATATCTTCCATAACTCCAGGACGCGTTAATTATGATACGAATATCGCACAGCAAATACAAAATCTGTTTCACTTTTCTTGTTAAAATAACAATTAAAGACTTTGAATTTGATCTTAGATGTTCAGTTCTATATCGAGAAGATCGACAAACAACTTGGGAGAATGTTACGAGTTGTGACAAACAGAGATGGAATTTGTTTCGATTACGATAGTCTAGCCAAAAGACTTGAAGTCGAGAACTACTTGGAGTGGAGACTAAGCAAAGTCAGCGAATTCAGTGAGCAACTTGGTGTACCACCAACATTTGTAACAGTGGATACAGAAAGTTGCTCTGATGAACTTGTAATCAGGCAATTCCTATCGATATCCATGCAAGGTACAAATCTTACTAGAATTTTGGTACAGAAATTCATCGGTCCTATACCACTCAAAAAGGAACCCGATGAACAAACGACCTGGCTTAACCAGTTAATCATACACTTGAGTTCCTCTGTGTTGCGTTCGGTGTTTGAGCGAGAATTTTGGGGAAAGATCGTTAGTTTGCATCAAGATTGCGAGCTGAAGTTTGACAACATTCCAAAGTTTGAAAACTGGATCAACTTCCTGACGCAGAAATTGTCATGTAGTGCTCTCCCTGGTCAGTGTAACTATCCTACGTGTAGAAAACTCACCATCGCGTTTCATTGTGAATTATGCCCAGCTGTTTTTTGTAGTCAAGTTCACCAAAGTCAGGCTAGTGAAAAAAATTACCATAAACACTGAACGTAAAAAGCTCACTTTAATTCGCAACAGTGGCGGGAGGGTTTGCTTCACTGGGTGTTTGTTTCTTGTTGGTTTCAGCTTTCAACAAATCGCGGTGTACATGGGGCAGAACTCCGCTATTTTTGAAAATGGCTGTCTTACAGAAGAGATCTAACTCCTCATCACCTCTGACTGCCAACATACAATCACGCGAAGTAATTTGAGCTTTTTTGCGATCAAGTGTAACATTGTAACTTAGCTCTGCTATTTCGGACATAATGTACTCAGCGACACCGCAAAAGTAAACAACAGCATTGTTTGCCACTTTGCAACGAAGCTTGTTCTTGAACTCACTGCGGATCCTAGCGACAGGGTAGATCACACCGTATTTTTGTTTTCCTCGCTTAGTCTTGGATTTGAACCTCTTTTTGCGTTCTTTTCCTAACTCAGTGGCAGCTTGTACCTTTTCGGTATCCATGGCTTTTCGAGGATAAAAAATATGAAGTGTGAGTCTGTAGATAAAGTTTTTATTTTTTTCAGACCTGTCACATTGTGTTAATTAACTCTCCTAAAAATTGTAGGACATGAATACGATTGAATCTTTCTTGTTCGAATCGTATCAAATCGATTAGAAATTGGAAATGTTGTCCATCCAAAGCCAACGGTTTCACGTACTTCTCTTTCAAAACATCCAGGTTTTCTTGTTCGAGACGAGTGTACAATTTTCGCGTAAACCAGGTACAAAATCTTTTACACAATTTTTGTGTATTCTTTGAGCACTCGATATGAGCGAATAAATCACCCGGTTTATGTCTCTTGTGATGTAAAAGGTACATCCTTTTTTGTATTAGTAGACGGGTTTTGTTTTCACGTTTCAATTTCTGCTGAATTTTAGGACTTTTGTAGTGGAATCGGGTTTCGTAGTCTTGAGAGCTTGAAGTGGACAATTCAGACAAACTGAAATCACTTGTATCCACACTGGAACTTTCGATACGGTCGAACCAACGTTCTTCTTTCGCTTCCTCAGAGTCACTGGAATACTCAGCAAAAGAGGTGACTCGTTCAACGCGACATGCAAGTTTTGCTGAACTGTTACTTCGGACGAACGATCCAACTTTGATTTTTGACATTTATCAGTTTCCTACTTTTATTTTTGTAAAATATACAACCAATCGCAATTTTATTTAGATCGTCATGCCTCGTAAACCCTTTGATCACTTTGTCAAATACTATCGTTCGCATGAATTTCAACCAGCACCGGAGGGAGATCACAACTTAGTACAGGAGAATTTGGTACTAGTGGTGGATTACGGAGAGATAGCGCATGTTCTTCAGCGCTTAGCAAAAGAGAAGATCTATTGCGGCCGTACAACTGGAACATTCCCAAGGACTCAGCTGAGTATCAGGAGATTCAAAGTTACACCGATGATTTTTTTCAGTGGTTCCACTGTGTTTGTCGGAGGTAAAAGGGCGGCTCTCACACTGTACAACGCTTTGGTTCTTCGGTTGATTTTAGAAGAAATTAGATCACAATTCTTCCCCGAGATAAGTTCAGAGAAGTTGATATTCGGAAGGCCGAAAAACGCTAATCTCGTTTTCTCTGGTTCTTTAGACGGTGACTTCTATGACATAGCCGCGTTTGCAGCAAGTACCAATGGAGCTGCTTATGAACCTCTTCGATTTCCTGGAGCAAACTGGAAGATTCGTTCCCCAACCGGGCTACCCCTTTGCCAGGTTATGGTATTCGAGAAAGGCAAATTCAACATGATGGGAGGGCGTACAGTGGAGGATACAAAGTACGCACTTAAGAAATTTATCAACCGAATCGAGAAATTCAGATGCGAGCGCAAAGCACCCACTGATGACATTATCCAAACTCGGGATGCAGAAAAAGAATACGCAGCAAAAGAAGTTATGGCAGCTATGATGAATTTTCCGGACTCAATCTTCGCCAAGACTTTAACTCCAATCGTACAATCTGTCGACGGGAGGAAAATCAAAGACATTGTCGCAACTGGTGAGGATATAATGGTTATGTAAAAGTAAACCAAAAAAAAGACAAGGCCTACTTACAATCTCCGACCTAAGTTACCATGGATCGGTATGAATGACAAACTATTTTGGGGTCTTATTCCTAACCCACAACAAGAGCAGTAATCCATGTTTTAACCCAATGCCAAGATATCTTTGAAGTCGAAGATCAAAGACCTCGTCGTTAAAATGGACGGAGAAATCTCTGTAAATCCAGTTCAATTATTCAAGAGGTTTAGGTTATGGGATTCTTGAAATATTCACGGGTTGACACTGTCAAGTTTTGCTTTACTGTTTGTTTGTAGTTTTGGGTTTGGCTTCGAATCTTTCTCGTAAAGCAGCTGATGAATCTAGAACCTTTTTCGTAATATAGACATCAACTGCAACGAATATTATCAAAACCAAGTTTCTTGGAATCGATTCAGGGAAGTAAGCTACAGCTGTACTTCCGGCTAACATAACGAGTCTCGTGTAGAAAGAGAGATCAGCAGGCGCTCTCCAGTCTTCTGAATTCAGTTCCGTGGACATCCGAACAAGGGCTGCAATCGCCGAAGCTTGTAGAATTGATATCGGAAGTGACATTATGAACAAAACTTTGAGTGCAGCTGTATCCATCGAGTCAGAGAAACATAGCAACAGAAAAAATGGGTATATTTCGATAGAAAAATGCACTATTGTTTCTTTCATCCAAGGTGGAATTTTCATTTTCACTGCTTTGAATTTGAGTAACTAAATCTCTATACTTTTTAATACAGGATCACTCAGTTCCGTGATTATACGATTTTACAGATTGTAAAAAAAAATTAACGCTTAGAATTTACACGGTTGGCAGTAGAAACAACTTTCCCTAGCTTGATCAAAGATAAGCTATTTTGTGTTAGCAAGGGAATGTTTTTCACGTTCCTCTTACTGTATTGGGCAGTTGTCGTCCGGTACGCTAATGCGGTTGTACACACTGAAATTATTCAAATCGGTGAAATGGGGGTTGAACAGACGGAAGACTTTTCCGGCACGTCTGTTGTTACTTTTTTCGCTGTAGCTCTTGGCGGAAACGACTTTGACAATGAAAACTACGTTGTATCATTCGGAGAGCCAGATGCAGAGGGCGGGTGTTTCCAATCACTTGTTGATATTTGCAAAGGCAATGTAACTTTCGGAAGCGGATGGGAGTCCACAGTTATGCATTACCCAACACCGGAGTCCGACCAAGCTCTTTACATCCGACGCAGTTTGAATTTGCTAGACCCGGATGAGTGTTTTCCAGAAAGTATCAGGCGTTCGGAAACAGAGTCTATGATCACACTTTCTGGAAGTCTGATTCTGTCGAGCTTTACAGATTGCCCTGAAGATACAACTGAAATGTTTCATCAAATGAAAGAGTACAAATTCGAGGTCACCTATGACAAGTCTACCTTTGAAATCAGTGGTCTTACCTACGATCTAATTCAGTTCACCTACTCAACTTCGGTTAAGCGTATCATTCCCTCCCCTGAGTACTTCTTGATTTTCGAAGTAGAGGTCATCACAGAGATGCTGGTCGACGTCAATTCTGTGGAAAACAATACCGAACCAGCGATTCCTCCATTCCTCCACGACCCCGTCATCCGGAAGACAAGCGGTATGGGAGAAGGTTTAATCACTACGGAGTACACGAACTGTGCTGAAACATCGGGTGTCATCTGCACACAATTGGTTTACATTTTTGTCAAAGACAGGTTCGATGTTTCCTGGGAGACAAACCTTACCGGAGGTATTGAAATTGAAGCCACCCTGGAGAGTAACTTTACCTCGTATTCCACTTCGGTGGTTTTGAGGGCGGAGTTTGATGTCGATCCGAAATCAGAGCTTGGGCAAAGCGAGCGTACTTATGATGTTTTTATCACAAGTGAGACAAATTTCTACAACCCTCTGGAGTTGTATATTCACAATATCGATGACTCCAACGACCTATTAATCAACGGTACTACTTGTGTGAATATCTTGAGATTGGACCGGGAGAAGTTACAAGTTAACTCGATTATTTTGTATTCGGAAGACCCGGACAACGAAGCAAACACTTATTTGACGGTGCTTTACTACCCCGGTAAAATAGCCCTTGGATCGTATCACGTAGATACCGAGTGGAGTTCGAAATTCTGCTTCAAGTTTTCCACTCTGATCGTCGGTTCACACACTGGACTTGTTCCATATTATCTACAAGTTGACTACGGCACCGAAGTTGATTTGCAGTTTGATTTCATTCAGGACGGTACCGCCAGTATCGAACCCACTACTGGCAGTGAAATCATCCCTGTGGATGCAACAACCGGTTTGTTCAAATTACAAGTCCAAAAACGCAATCTGTTCACCAACCTGGAGGGTTCGCTGGGAAATCCGACCTCTGAAATATCCGAACCGCAAACTCTCTACTACTCTTGCCCTTACGCCCATCAATGCTATCACTACGGTTACTGCGTACCCTGCAATGGCTGGGGTGTAGATGATGTGTCCACGGGTGCCTGGGTATTCTTCGGTCTGATGATAGCACTGTTTGCAATTGCTCTTATTGCTCTCTGCGCTTGGTCAGGAGACTACAAAACTACAAGCGGGAAGAAGGCCTAAACATAAACTTTCATCATTTGACGAGTTTGACACATTTTGACGAAAGTTCGACAATTAGAATCAATTTTTTTGAATTGTGGTTGACTTTTGTGTTTCATTTTGAATTGAACACAAACAAACAGTTTTCAAAAATCCAAAAACCAATCGAACCTTCAACTATGGCCAAGTCAAAAGTATCAAAACCTTCGAGGAAGGATGACTCGGATGATGAATCAGAGAAATCTCAAGTACCTCCTCCACCAAAGCTACCTCCTTATGCTTACCAAACGATGGGTCATACTTTCAAAATAGCAGTGAAAAAGGAGTTGATCAGATGGTTATCTACCATCGACGCTGCGAAGTTGATGGAGAATGTATTCAACCAAGTGGCAGTTATGTCCGAGGAAAAACGCATTGAACTTTTCAACTCGGAATCTAAGCCCAGTCGCCGACGACCCAGTCAGTCAAAAGACAAGGGAAGCAAGGACAAACCCAACGCTGACAGACCTGTCAAGAATCGCACTGCTTACCAACTATGGGGTCCTACAGTTGATGCCAAGTGGATTGAGGAGCACTACCCTAGGATCTGGAAAAGACTTAGTGAAAAGGAAATCACTCTGGGTAAGGCAAAGGGTGAAATCTGGGAAAAAATCAAAGTCGAGGAGAGCAAGAAATTAGTGGATGCAATTGAGTTGGACAAAAAACGCTATGCGGATGAAATGGAACTTTTTGAAAAGGGTCAGTTCAAGCGTGAGAAGCGTGGTCGAGGTACTGTTTCCGCTGCCCCTTCCAGAGCTGCTTCTCCTGTTCGTAAGGATGAAGCCGAGAGAGACAAGTCCCCTGTTCGCAAGTCAGCTCTGAAAAAACCAGAGGAGAAAAAATCAGCCACATCGAAACGCCCTGTCGCTGAGAAAAAGGATGCAACTCCTAGCAAAAAATCAAGCAAACAACCGTCCAAGAAAAGCAAGAAGAAGTCTTCTTCATCTTCATCTTCAAGTTCATCAAAGAAATCTTCATCGGAAGACTCTGCTGTAGAACAATCTCAAGAACAATCTGGTTGGGAGGGCACCGAAGCTGATTAGGCAAGCTTACAGTAAAATATTTTACTAAAGTAGTATTGATGTATAGGCTATTATGTGTTGATTGATAATACTAGGTGTTAGAACGATGATGACTCTGCGATACGCTACGTGGTGTCTTTTTTTGGTGCTATGCTGTCACACAGTCAATGCATACACGACCAACAGTGACACCGTTGAGTATTTGATGGAGAAAGTCAATGCATTGGAAACTCAAACAGCGGAGCTGACCAAACGATTGAATGATCGTAGTGACGGTGAAATTCTCTGGTTTCGTGATAGAAAGGGATGCCCGGAGGGATACTTACCGATGGAGAACGCGGAAGGGAGGGTCGTGATCATTGGAAGTGGAAATCGTGGAAAAATCAGCGGACACACTATTTTGGACAAACCAACACTGTCTCTGCCTTGCTCTAGCGTAATCGGTGTTGCCGAGAGCGGAATGATGCAAGTTTGTAATCTCATTGCTGGAAATATCACTCATGTTAACATCAATATCGAGGAGATTATTCCGCACATTTACGTTGGAGGGTGTTTTCGTCCGGGTGCATCCAGTCCAGTTGTCCCTTGAAAAGCGTGAATTAAAAGAAAGTAAAACTTAACCGAGGGGTTCAGATTAGAAGTACGACAAGTGAGGTAAGAAAGCACAAATGGGAATGAAAAATAAGATACCTTCGTGGTTGCGAAATCACCCGAGAACTACGGAACTTCTCATGTCTTTGTCCATGTTCAAGACACAAAAGAACAACTTCAATTGGAGGTTTGAAGCGCTTTCTACGATGATGGCATTGATTGGAATGCTATTGATTTTGATATTTGCTGGGAAAGAGTTGAATTCGTTGGACCCGAAGACAGCTTATCTTGTGTCAACCGAGCATGATCATCAAGAAATTTGCGTCAATGTTACTTGCGGTTCGTTGTATTGTCTTTTCAAACAACCGGTCGGCTGTGAGACATCACAGAGGTTTTTGCAGTTAGACGAGGTTAGTTTGTTTTGCAATCAAAAAACCAACTGTAATTGGAATGTCGAAGTTGTAACAGAGTCCGGACTGGAAAATCGCAGTACCAGTTTGTATATCATCAGCGAAAGTGGTTCGGCAAGTTATTTCCCTCCACTTCAACATTACAAGTTACAAGCTGTGGATATTCAGAGGTACAGCAAAACCGACGAAGTAACAACGACTGTAGATTGGTCAGTCATTGAGAATACACGAGCAAAGGTTATGAAAAACTGCGGAAGTTCAAACTTGATACCGCATATGGAGAATATGCGATGTGGCGCTTACGAAATGTTCATTTCCAGTACAGCTTACACAACTGAGACTCAACAAAAGTGGAAACAAGAACAGGAGAACGTAGCGTTTTCTGCACTCGCTAAGTCGGTTTCCGTTTACTTTTTCTTCAACTGGTTGACGTGGTCTTATGCAAATATGACTCGACTCAAGAACGAGATAAGCGGAAAAAGTGACTAAATTTTGTACTACCTGAAGTTTAATAACCACTTGATAGTGGTAAAGAAATTGTGACACATTGATTTGGGCGCAACTGGAGCGATGTAGCCAGAGGAGTCATCGGAGTTGAATTCTTCAGAAGAATCACTGCTTTTCTCATCTTCGATTTCTAAGTGTTGTTCGACTTCTTTTTCTATTGGGCTATCCACTAAAGGTGTTTCGTTTTTCTCGGGTATATCTGGGGCAACTTTGATCGTTGTAGAGGGTGTGCGTCTGTGAGCGCGAAACTCAGTTTTGAATTGATTAAGATAGTTGGGTTTTCTCCGAGCACGACGTCCATTATCCACGTTTGACATTCTTGCGAATTTAGTTTACCAAACTAGGGACAAAGTTTTAAAATCAGTAAGTTCTGTTTTTAAAATAATTGTTTAAGTTTCGTCTAGCATACTTTCCAGAAACAATGACGCAAAAAGCTTTGACCGGCAACGAAGAGAACGAATGGGCAAAGGATATGTGGATATCTATGATGGGATTGATAGGAGCTGGAAAATCTACCCTAGCTGAAAAGTTGTCAACCAATTTGAATCTACCACTCTACAAAGAGGAGGTGGCTGAAAATCCCTGTTTGCAGTTGTTTTATTCAAATCCCAAAGAGTATGGATTCTTGTTACAGGTCGACCTCCTCGCTCAAAGATATCGAGAACAAATCAAATTGGCAGCAAACAGTGTAGGAGGGGTACAAGACCGTTCAATTTATGAAGATTTGATATTCTGCCGAATGTTGTTGAAGAACAACATCATTTCCGAGGTCGAGTACAAAACTTATCTCAAATTATGGAATACGATTTCAACTTCTTTGCCAAAGCCAAATATCATCGTCCATCTGAAAGTATCCCCTGAGATTTGTCACCAACGCGTTCGATCACGAGGTCGACAAATGGAGGAAGGTGTTTCTCTGGAGTACCTACAAGATCTACACGTCGAGTACGAGAAGTTCCTGGAAGAGATTAGCCGGCATGTGTTTGTCGTTACTCTGGAATGGTCAGAGTTCCATTCAGAGGAGAAAGTCATCGAATCGATCAGGGATATTTGGGAGAACGCCGTCAAGTCTCATCATATTACACTCAAGGATTAAAAAAAGTAGGGACAAGTGTTTTTGTTTTACTTTAGATAGTAAGTAATCATCAAAGACCCAGTGTCATGTTGCACACAGGTATTGAATGGGACAGGGTCGTTGAGCACTCGATCGGGGCTGCAAAAGTAGTCACCGTAGAAAGTAGTCGCGTGTGTGTCGCAGTTGGTGTAGCTACCCAGTGCAGGGAAGCTCATCATGGTCACGTCTGTGTCGTAGCAACCTCCACAGGCGGTGTCGCAATCAACATAATCCGTAGGACCGGAGCAATCGTTTGATTCCCAGAATACACGGCATAGCCAAAGGTTGTCAGCATCAGTGGGTAGGATTTGCAGGTTGTAGAGACCAGTACCGTCAGTGGGGAAGGAGTGGCAAGCAGAGAGTTCAACAGTTGTAGTCTCATCAGTGCAATCAGAGTCGGCGTAGATAGTGGTGAGACCAGTCTCGCAGGAGATGTTGTAGTAGTTATGACCGGCGTTTTCACTGGTCCAGTACAGGGAATTGCATTCACCGCAACTTGCACTGCCAGAGTTTGCCCAGTAGCCACAGATAGGATCACGAGGCAAAGCATAATCACTTCCTCCATAGCGCATGCTGTACTCACACTCTCCGACAGATCCTAGAAGGGAATTTTCATCGAGGCGAATGCAATCCGACGTAGAATGGTTCACAAAGTCTCCGTAGCAACGAGCAGAAATCTTGGAGAGGGCACGGTAGACTTCGACACTGTATGTATCACAGTCAATGCGGAAGTCGAACCCGCTGTGCAGCTCCTTGTAAGCCTCAGGGACGAAGTTGTCGATCTCGTCACCGGGTACATTGCGAGAATTTTGGAGGACGGTCGAGGAATAGCAAACTCCACATTCGATGTTTGAGGTAATAATTGGCCGGACTGTGGGTTCACCACTGAGACACTCAGTGTTAGGGTAAACACTGACACAGGCTGGGACTGAAACTCCGAGAGAAATTCCGATGAACAAGCACAAAGCTGCAAAGGCTTTCATTCTTGTTTCTAGTAGTTACGCGCTGCATAGGTAGTATATAGGGAAGCTTGTAGAGTTAAATTTAGATAGTTTGTTGGCTTAGTTTTATACATGTGTAATTTTATTAAATCTTGCAGTCAATAACTGAACATCAGATTTGACGATGACTCAAAATCGCACTACTCTTTATGACATCTCTTCTTCTGATGATGATGGTGATTCTACCGTCGCACTTTCCAATACGGAATTAACTAAGAGGATTCGTGAAGTTGAACAGACAGTGGAAGAGTTAACAATCGCTTTGAATGAGTCCAGAGACCGTATTCAAGCTTTAATGGACTTTTGTTTCGCCGATAAAAGTGCGTGGAAGGAAGGTCAATCAGCAACGCAAGGACCTAAAGTTACCAAATGACATTATTCTTTAAACGTTGTAAATTTAGGTAAACTTTATTTCGTCCTAGGTTGAATCATTCAGTCCACATGTCAACGGTTGAAGACCTTACTGCTAGAGTGGCTTCCCTTTCTGGTATTGTACCGGATGCCCATACAGGAGTCTCTGACCATATGATGCATGGTCAAAAGGTCAAGATAACCTGGAAGAATGGTGAAGTTTACAATTTCTATCTCGGTACTTTCAATGTTTTGGCACCGGAATGGGTTTGGTATCAAAACGGGCGCAAACCGGACGGGTCACCTTTGCCAGGTTGGTACAGCTTAAGCGGTCAGCAGGGATTGGAGAAAACCCCTTTGGCTGATGAAGCAAACGCTGAAAAACGAAAGACTGCTATCTTGAAGCTCATCGTTCAGTTTTTCACAAACCTTGGCGAACACGACTCTGGTTTTCTTTGTCTACAGGAATTTCCTTTGTCTTGGATCGATGATTTGAAAGCAATGAACCCCTTCCTTTCTATCTGCGCGTCTGACCGCGAAGAACCTTGGTGTGTATGCGTTTTCGTGAACATGAAATATCGAAACAAAATCGAAACCAAGCTTTCCATGATTGTTCAAATTGAAGTGGATGAAAAACGCTTTTCCATTTCGTGTTCGCATTTGGATTTCAACACCGAAGCAAACCACTTGGAGTTCAAGACCCTGCTTGGGGGTTCCCATCCTTTGTTCGTTGTCGGGGATTACAACATTCCCTGCGCTCCCCTAAGCGATTTGGCCAAGAACAGTGGTTCGACGCAGACTCTCACAGAGTTTATTAACCAAGCTGTACCGAGCAACCAAGGTCTGCAATATGTCATCGCTCAAAACGAACTGGGTTACACTAACTTCAACTGCCGAAAGAATTGCGCATTGGAAACCAATTTCGATCACTTCGATAACATCCTGGCTATTCATTCCGGAAATTGTTTGGTTGAATTCACCCCCGTGAAAATGCCCAAGGAGGGAGAGTGGTGGAAATAAACTTATTATTTTTTCTCACTTAAACATAGTTTTGAAGATCTAAATTACATCAATGACTGAAACCTTCTCAATGAACACCGTAGTTTTTTCGGTTGTAATAGGCGTTGGTTTTGTCGTCGTTCAGTTTTTAGCCGCTCTCTACCAGTCTAAGAGGACATTGTTATACCCTGTGGAAGTTGAGCAGATAATTACAGTTGAACAGCGACTGACAATCGAAGGTCGCGAATACTTACGCCTGAGAATCGAAAATCACGAACCTGCACACCCCGTTGCAGAAGAAAAGCTACCTATCGGTGATGTCACACCCTGCGATGACCCTGAAAAAAGTTGCCGTATATGTTACCAAAACGAAAGAAATTACGTAGCTATTCCATGTGGGCACATTCTCCTGTGCGCTGATTGTGTAACAAAACTTACGAAAGATAGTTGTCCGATGTGTAGGCAACCAACTTCAAGTTGGCAGAGAGTCTACGACACATAGAATTCGAAAAGGCTAAGTAATAAAGTTTCAAGTGGGTTTAATTACGGATCTTAGTATTGTGAACTTCAAAACAATTCCTACAGAAACCCCTCAGACCTGGACACACACTGCACCCATGGCATATTGACTTGCACCTGTCACAGATCGCAGTTTCGCATATTCCACAAATTCCTCCGCCTAATCCACACTTACACTTCGGAGGAGGACCTAGACCCCAAACATGACATGCTTATTGTGAAAAGGATAAATTACGTTTTTTTTCAACTATTCCTTTCGATGACATTGTATTTTGGTTTTTGTAATAAACTGTCAAGAATAATCGCTTAGTTTTGATCACGCTTTTATATTCTCTTTTTCGTCAACTTTCACTTGAGGGCTGGCACGGAGCGGCGATAGTCTCTCGGTTTTTGATTGTGAAAGTAACTTCTCTGACGTGGAGAATTCATGGGGAAAACATTGTGCTGCCAAAGCAAAGGTGATGTCTCAGCGAACCATTGGTGATGGGCTTCTGCGTCTCGTAGGTGTCTGTCACAGAGGTACACAGTTGCTTCTCGTTCTTCACTGGTGGGAGTGGACTTTTGGATTAAAGTAACCAACTGAGTGTCGACGCTGTCACACTCGTATGATTTGTGGTGTTCCCACCCTTGAGCGAATGCGATCGCGTTACCGATACATTGAAGCGGTTTATCGAAGCTCGGTCTACCCAGATTCACATTGACACTGGGTCTGACGATTTTCGGTTCGTGAAAGAAAGTGTCCTTGATATAAGGAACTGAGGCGATGGCAGCCACGGTAGTTCCTATAACTCCAATTCCAGCGAATACTTTGATCATTGTTGTTTGGGTTTGGAGTTTTACTGAAAGACTTTAGATGGAATTGCAAACTTTCCAATTCCCAAAACCGAAGTTCGATTGCACTATTTGCAAAGTTTGAATTGTAAAAGCTTTCTACAAATTCACTTTCAAACAAACAAAAATGAAAAAGGCACTTCAAACTCTTACCGACGCTACAACAAAGCTCGACGCTACTGCAACCAAGTTTCAAGCAGAGAAGGATGAGTTTGATGCAAGATGGACGGAAAATTTTGCGGAATGTGAGAATGAGTTCATGATCAAAGAAATGGGTGCTTTTGCTCCTGGATTTCGTCAGTACTTGGAGGAGTTCAAGTCCAAACATGAATTTAAAAGTGACTTAATTGGCTGCCGTGACTGCAAACGTCAAACTTCGACACTGTCCAGTTGTGGAGCTTGTGTTGCGAAAAACAAGCCGTACTATTGCGATGACTGCTCGCCTTTGCTGTATGTTCCCTGTGGAACGGAATACGATTTCAAGTCCATTTGCATTGACTGTCGCCAGCGATTGAAAGTCCCTCATTACTGCAAGAATCTTTTCTGTATTGATTGTAACGCGATTAGCGACCCCGCACGTTGGAAGGAAACCGAGATGTTACGATCGAATTTCAAGGATGAAATAATTTACAGGAATGGATGCAAGCGACCGGCTTACATCACTTACTACAATCAACCTTTTGAAAGGAGAGTCGCTCAAGAGAAGGACATTGAATTGAAACTATCTGCATTCAAACCGCTGCCTCCCATGTGAAGTAAAATACAGACTATTGGCTGATTTTATCACGAGTGTTAGTTAAACGGAATCGAATCCTGCAATCATGGGCAATAACTTTGATGTGATCAATTGGGATGTCACTTATGTCTCGGTAGACGAGAAAAACTGTATCCAATGTTATTCTGTCCACAGTGAGGATTTTGTCTGATTTCAATATGAAGATTGCAACGATGATGTAGACTAAGGTATCCGAGCCGAATTGCCTGTTGAGAATCATTGTCCAAAGTTGAACAAGAGTTTGATATGGAAAACAACGTTTCAGCCAAACTCGTATCCATGTATTGCATACAATGTAGCCTTGAGTGGAGTGAAGACTAGTGTAAAGCTTCTTATTACACACATCCAAAACACTAAGAATCTTCTCGTAATATTCATTAACTGCACTCCAGTCATTACCGAACACTTCACAATGCCTCTCCATAAACTTGGTGTACATCGCAAATGCCAAGCTTTCATTACCACGGGCTATCTGCAAGAAAACTGCAATACAATCTAGCATACCTTGACCGTAGTTGATACGCATATTGATTTTCAAGTGGGACAAGGCAATGTTTTTCATTTTCTCTCGATTCAAAGGGAGTTCGTCGAAAAAGGGATTTTCGGTTTCGGTACGATGAACGTCTTTTTGGATTTGGATAATCGAGTCACGGAGTGTAGGGAAGTTGATCAGCTGTTCCGGTGTAAATGATTCTACAAATAACAGACCCCTATGGAATAATTCCTCCCAATTCCTGGACTCCCGAAGCATTTCTTGAGAGGTCGTATCGGCTGAGTGTATCTCCAGTAGGTAAGGCCAAACGTAGAGCATAGCATTTTCAGCTAGACCGGAGACTCGAATTTGTTTTTGCAACGCTTCTAGTGAGTCTTTCGAGAGAACTCCAGTGGATTGATTCGTAGTCAGAAGAAAGTCATCTTTGCTAACAGTGTTGTTCAAATCTATGACTTCAAATTCATTTTCCAGTAGTGTTTGCGTATCGAGAAGAAATATGGAGCGAAGTTGCGGATTTCTAGTGATAACAACAAAACCTTCCCCGGTCCTATCGTGAATGATATAGCGTCTATTTTCAAGGATATCAACTATATCTCGTAATCTTCCGTCGAGAAATTGTATGGTACTTTGTCTCCCCTGCTTGGTTTGTAAAGTCATTCGTGAATAATCTGTTCCGAGGGAATAGTGCACAGAAAGACGTTCAATGTCGTCCAAGGGTATACGGAAGATTGGCACGCTTGGAACTTCTGGTACAAACATAAAATCAATAGCTTTCGTAACCGATACAATCTCGGAGAGGACTAGTCTGCATATCTGGACAACACCTTTGGAATTCTCATATTTCACCCGTTTGATCTGCACTAAGGCGGACTGTGTCCAATGAGAAGGCGCGTTCATGTTTGATGTGGGTAATTTTTTTGTTATGAAACCTAAAGAAAGTTTTATTTCAATTTGTCACAAAGCCAATCGTAAGCTTTATCGCTGATACTGTTTCCCTAGGAGGAATCGAAAACAACAGTACCACGCGGACCAGGATTGTCCTTGTCCCACTGATTGATTTTGCCTGGATTGATGCCGAACTGGCTATAGTCACATTGAATCAGTTTTCTTGCCCTTTGTGTTAAGTTCGATTGATCTGAGTAAAAATGAGAGTACACAACAAACATCAGGTCAAATAAGTAGTTTGCAGGGTTCAAAGGTGATGTCCAGACTGGCGTATGGTAAGTTGTTACCCATACGACGATATTCAACATTTCTGCCATTCGTTTGACACGAAATTCTTCACTGTGGAATTTGACCATTATTGCGACTGAGCCGACGCCTCTTCGAAGCATCAATGCAGCCGCGATTACAACCTTTTCGCAAAGACTGTTCTCGATGGACCCGAGTCCTCGAATTTTGACTTCTCGGGACGGGGTGTTGTAAGATTCAAGAATTAGCCTCATCCATGAGTCTTCCACGTCCAATGGAGGGTTCAGTTTGATGTCGATACATGCTTGACGAACTTTCTGTAAAAATTCTACATATTCTTCGCTTGTAGAAAAATAGTGCAGGACTGAGAACCACTTCATTTTCAAATCTCTAGCTTGAAAAAAGAAGCAGAGGTTGCTAGTTTTTTAAAAGAAATACATTGGTACTCTTTACTACTTTCACTATCAAGGCTCAATATATGAAACCTAAAGAAAGTTTTATTTCAATTTGTCACAAAGCCAATCGTAAGCTTTATCACTGATACTGTTTCCCCAGGAGGAATCGAAAACAACAGTGCCACGCGGACCGGGAATGTCCTTGTCCCAGTCCATGAACTCCTTCATGAACCGTTCAACGGTAGGATCACTGGGTTGAGTTGGATCAACTCCCTCTGAAAAGAGGCAAGCTACATCGTGCTCAAAGTTTGCTCGGGAATTTGTTCGCCCCTTGGGAAATTTTTCATTGAGCCAAATCTCGATTTTTGCACGTTCCACACTTATCAGCTCCAGAGGTTTGCCAGGCTCTTTGACTGCAACATGCAAGAATAGGCGTTCGTGTTCTTCTTTGTTCATAGAATTTGTAACTGAATGGTAGTTGTGAAGGTCCGTTGAACTTTGGATACGAATCGAATTTCGGTCAATCACTTGGATTTTCGTCAAAATTATAGAGAAAAGTTTTCCACAACAATTCTTTTCAGAACTTTAACATGACACAACACGTTGTACCTCTGGCGAAGTACTCAAGTCTCGAAAGAGTTTTAACAGAGTGGACAGTTTTTACCGAACTTCCGACTTTCCCTCTTGAGCAAAGGATAATTTTCCTGCGAGATCAGCTCGGTTGTTTTGGAAATAATTTCATTCCAGAATCTTTGTTACCCGGGTTACTGCAAACGACATCGGTTATTCCCTATCTTTGCGATTTGCTTACATTGGAGCCAAATGATACTTCCTATCAACTTGTAGCCTTGCATTGTTTGGTGAACATCTCAGTTTGCCCTCTTGTAGCTGAGTTTTTTGAGGATAGGCCAGCGTACTTTGTAGGATTTTTTCAATTTCTCAAATTACCAACTACTATCGAACAACGCTTTGGGAACCACGGGGGGCTGCCAGATTACTACAAAAGAACCGCCGAAACCATGTGGTTTTTGCGACATGTGTCAATTGATTCTACCGAATTGAGAAATACCTGTTTGGAGTGGGCCGTACTTAAGAACGCCGCGAAAACAATGTCTGCCATGTACGAATTGGGTTTGACTGAACCCTTGTGCACTTTTATGTGGGCATGCAGTATCTTCTTTGATGGCACACAGTCAGAGTTTGATGACTATTCGGACATGATCCCTGTACTAGGCATGATCATGAAAAGTTGGTATGAAAGACCTTTAGTTTCCGCATTTGCAATTGGGTTGATGAGCTTGGTATTGAATGAAAAAACTTGTGATTTTTCAGTCGTGCTTTCACAAGTACCCGATCTTTTCATCAGTTGTACTCAAATTTCACGAGCTGTTAACGACAAAATTCGGTCTCGTTTTTGCAAGCTACTACTCAGCATTTCAAGTCAACCGACAGGGTTACTCCTCCCCTGGTATGAATCTGGTCTGATTTCCCTTCTCAACGGAGTTCTTTTTTCTTGTCGAGCAAAGGACGAAAGTACCGTACTTTGGGCAATTTCCAACTTTCTTTGCACTAGTCATAGTACTGTATGGGACGGTGATGCGATCCGTGATATCATGAAGATGACGATGCACATAGTATTTTGCGACCAAACACCGAAATCCACTCTTCTTGAATGTATTTTCATTTTTTACAACGTTGCAATTAGAAACGGTGGACCGCTTATTCAATTTCTGTTGAGTGAAGATATTTTACATGTTCTTGAGAAACTGATAGTGTATTTCTGTGACGATTCCAAGGCGATATCTCTCTTGTGCGAAACCCTTTATTGGATAGTATGTTGGAACATGTCCGATCTCAGCGATTCAACATGGAAGAAGATTTTCCTACTCCTTCCTCGTAAAGAGTCGGATCGGTTCTGGAATCTTTTGAATATTCGCTTTTTACAGGAGCTACCACAAGATCTACCCCAAATAGAGAAACTATCTCTACGCGATTTCTCCTCTACAAAGCGTCTTCCAAACATAGCAGCATTATCTCTTAATGACGAATAAACACTGTGTCAATTGACTGTAGTGAACCTTTATTTTGTTGACAATAATTTTTGGGTTTGTTTGGCGTTAACAACGGTCTGAGTAGTTACACCCCATGCAGTGGTCGCTCTCAGTAGTTCGGCAATGTCGGGAAACCTTCCGTACTGGCGCTCCAACTCAAACTTGACAAATTCGTAGTCACTTTTGTTTTCATCGAAATTCCGTTCCACCTTACTTTGCGTACACTCTAGTCTGGACAGTACAGCTTCGGGAAGTTGTCTACTCATCGATTTTGTATTGTCTTCTACGAAAACTTTAAGAAATCTTAATTACTCTTTTATCTATGCATCGATGCAAGGGTGTATTTTCAGAAACAACTTTTTGAAACGAGAATGTTGATAGAAATGAGCATTTTTACTCTGGTTTTCTTCTTATGCTGTGTTTGCTGTTGCGCTTCAACTCCCGACAGACTTGTTGTCAGCAGATCTGGAGACCTGAGAATCAATCACCAGGGTATCGGCATTATCTGGTACTTTGGTAACGATAATCCCATTATCACCGGTGATAGAAAAGCTTGTACGATCACCTTCAATGGAAACACAGCTTTTATCAAAATCGGCAATACCTTTGAATATACACACAAATTCAAGTAAAATAAATCACACTGGTGGTGTACATTTCCACTAATTTTTGGTATCATTGATTTTTTAGTATAAACTACACAATTGAATTTTTATCTACGTCACTGTTTGCCGGAATAGGACTACTAAATACAGCTGCGTAGGCGCCCCGTGCAGGCTTGATTTTCGAAATCTCAATTCTTTCGATCACTAATCCAAATTTTTGTAACTCTTTGTTGATCTCCTGCGATTTGATCAATTTTAGAATTTCTTCAATGCCGTGCTGAACAAAAAGCACTTTGGTTAGGTTTCTGTTAAGGCATCCTATACCTCGTAGGTAATCAAGTTGCTCAGGCCCGGTGACCGAAATTCTTATTTTCAATCTGAAGTTATGTCTGACATTGTTCCAAATCGCATAGAGATAATCAAACCTGATGGTTCGTGACCATTTACAAATGTATCGGGTAGTTTCGAACCAAGTTATGTCAGGAAAGTTCGGGGTGGCGTAGTGCATGGCATATTTGAAAGGATGAAAGTGGGTACCTTCCTCTATTACAGAAAGCACTCCTGCTGTGTCGCGTAGGACAGTACAGTGGCCTCGAGGGACTCGGGTTATCCACCACTCAGTGTACATACAAGCGAGAGTCACCAAGGAAGAGAAAATCAGCAACAAAGCTCCGGGCCAAATAAAAATTATCAAAGTAACCAAGAGCGCCATGTAGACGAACAGTCCAAAAAACACTCTTTTCATTTTCGGTCTTGTAAGTGATTGTCAACGACTGTGAGTAAATAAAAACCTAAATTCCTTATGACTATTTTTCTATAAAAAAAAATTGTTTCAACAATCACATTCTAGGGATGGAAATTTCTCTGTCAGGGGTCTGTGGAGCTTATCCCGCACTAGTATTGAACTGAAATAAACAATATTTTCAGAACACTCCTTTATTTCGGAGCATATCCAAAAATTCTGAGCGCTCGATTTTTTGCTAAGTCCGCGGCCTCCCTTTCCCCTTATCTCCCCTACAAATAAATATTAGGGGATGAAAATAACGGATGACCACGTTCTGGGGGTTCTATATTACCCCTGTACTGACTTGATTTTTGGGTACATAATAATGTGCGGAACTATGCGACTGCCCGCATACCAGATTTTATTTCTTTTAACTTGATAGGCGCGCGCTGAAAGTTTAAATTGGCTTTTTTGAGTACACTTTTGGTACAAAATGGTTGAACATGGATCACCTTGTTGAGACTAAGTTGACAGTGGGGTATTAATGTTGGTACTCTGGGTGGTACAAAATTGGTACACAATTGATTGCAAAGTGGACCAAGTGACTTTTTTTCCCCTAATACAATGCAATTGAAACACAATACAAAAGTACACCCAAGGGTACTGTTTTTGCGCAGAACTGATGCGAATGTGACAAAGTCAATACAAAGCGACAAATTGGAGTACTCGAAATTCGAATTTACTGATACAAATGGTATTGAAAAGTGTCACAAAATTGAACTCACATCAATTCAACGGTGTAAATTGATGAATTGCAGTGGTCTACTGGTACCTAAGTAAAGTGAAATTAATGTTTGAAAAAAATAGTCTCATTAGTACAAAAAAGAGAGAAAGAATGTTACCATTGGTCCGAGGTGCGCGTTATTGGCACTACAAAGGTTTAGGGCCTTATACTTTGATTGAACTCGGGAGTAGAACTTCCGACCTCAAAGTGCAAGTAATCTACCGACAAGATTACGAGTCCAAAACTCACCCGGTTGGGCATATTTGGGTCCGAGATTTGACAGAGTTTGAAAGTACAGTTGAAACCAAAGACGGACCGAAACCAAGATTTACGAAAGAGTGATACCCTTGACATAGGTCAGCTGAGTAAATAAACCAATTTGCAGTACAAAAGTGACAAACTTTATACTCGCGAAATTCTGCGATTTCTCAATTTGATTGGGAATTCGGGTCAATACCCCCATTGATGAGAACGGCTGCGAAAAATCCCGCAATAATCAGCAACATTATCACGAAACAAAGTATACCCAGCCAGTTCGGTATTGTTTGATTCTTGTCCATGTAACGGTTGTGCATTCTCGGGGGTTGCATGTGTTTGTGTTGAGCGTTTTCTGAACTTCTGGACTCAGGTTAAAATTCGTCAAACGCGAAGTTCCTTTTATTCTTTGGATTTTCCGAAGTTCACTTCTCCGCCAAACCGGGGTTGAGTTGATGATAACGGGCTACCGATTTAGTACCTTCGTTCAAAGCATGCTTGAGCAACTCTCCAGTGAAAATGAACTTTGTGGCAGCAACCATGTCGTTTTCGCTGATGATCTTCTTGTGATTTCTCGCCATCATTTCGTAGATAGCACGAGAATACCGATCCATGATGTCGTAGAAGACACTGTCAATGATGGTCATCGCTTTCTTTTTGATACCGAACTTGGAGCCGGTTTTGTTCGGAGTCGCGGCGGCGATTCCTTTGAACAAACTATGATGATAACTGGAGTAACTGGGCCGACTGTGAATTCGTCTTTGTTTACCCTTGACTCTGGCAATACGGTTTCGACTCTTAGGTGTCGCAGATTCGTTAGCAGCCGGGGTTTCAGACATTTGTGAAATTCAACAATTGTACCTGAGTTAAGAATTTAAAAAAGAAATAACACAGAATGCTATTGGGTAAAAGTAGTACTATTGTACTACTGATAGTACTGAACTTCGGACTTGGATTTGCAGAGACTTTGATTCGCGAACAGACCACAAATCTAACCTATTGTAATTCCAGCCGAGGTGCAACTTTGGATGATTTTGACGGAATTGTATGTTTTGGACAAGTTAGGGTATATCAAAACGGAACTGTAACTTTGGATGGGTACACAATTGCTGTGGTGGAGTGGCAAATACTTGCTCTAGAACGAGTCAATTCTTCATTCTTCGGAATTGCACTCAATGAGTCTGGATACTATTACTTCGTGAATTTCACCGATTCTGTCATACCTCTTCCTGATTTGAATTACACGGAACCCGGGAAGTCAACCTGGGAACCGACTACCAATAGATTCTGGACAGTGGGAAAATCCCAAATTGGTCAACAGTCAAAGTTCTACGTTGTTGAAGCTGCTGCTAACTACACAACTGCGTTCTACATAATAGCATCCGGTGAACGTCCCGTTGATATATTTTGGAATGGAACCGCTGTAATAGGAGTAGTGGAGCGGAACTTCACTTATTTTACAACACCTTTCCTAGTCAACCAGAGGAAAACAACGCTTGGAAGTTCCAACCAAACTCTATTGATTATTGACCGAAATTCGAAAACCGTTTCGTTAATACCAAAAATGGAAAACTACACCTTAATTTGTTGGGCTGAATGTGGTGCTGTTATTGCATCCAGTAGTAGCAGAGATTACACTTCAACATTTGTGACAGGACCTTTCGCCTCTACTGGCATGCAATCCACATATTCTTTACCTTCAGCTTCGATACAGCCTTTGCCAACCTGGACTCTTCATACAACAGTCACCATAACTGTATCTGACACAGGGTTCCCTGTAGCACAGAACTACCATGGAATATTGGTAATACAGACCAGTTCAACTTTGACCGTACCTTTGCCGTCCGGGGAATTCTTCGAAGGTGACATTATCAATTTATTCAATTTTGCACAACTGCAAGGTACTTTCGATGCGTTGGAAATTCAAAGTGACAGTTGTCAATTGTACTCTGGTACTCTAGTCTACACCGATACCTCGATCAATTTGGTAATCACCTCTGCTACGAATTTATGTACAAACACCGCTGACCGAAGAAGTTTAATTTTCCCAGTCTAAATAAAGATCTTAGCGAACAATGCAGCCCCGAGAAATAACGAAGGTACTGATGAAACAATGTCCAGTGGTTTGACGGCAATCGGTTCGTTGAGAAAAGATCGTACTGTCGAAAGGCGAGTTTGGGCCAATTTCACAGCGGTCCAGAGAGATAGTCCCGAAATCGTAGTCGCCGTAAAAAATGGGCTCTCCTTAGCATGACAAAGAATATGCTTTGTGCAACAAAAGGTGAACAATTTTGGAAAATGAGTCGCGAATAAAGGGCCGCTCAGTAAGGCCATAGGCGCAGCGAAAAGAAGTAGATCGTAATTAAATTCTCCTTCTTCAAGTTCTTTCTCAACCAAGGGATCGCCAACATTGGGGTAAATTGGTTCTACGTTTGGGGTTTGAGACATTTTGAAACTCTTGAAAGACTTCCGAAAACATAAATCTTTAGAAACAAATAATCGAACTTCGGTGAACCCCTTTTTTTATTGCAATTTGCTTTGTTTGAATGCAACTGCGCGTTCCGCTGCCAATCGGGTAAGTTCTGGATCCTCACCCTTGTTGATGAAGCTGATCGTCGCTGCAAGTTTCGGATGTACCGCTTCCACTGCTTCGTACATCTGCTGGCACAGTTTGCGATAGGCAGGGTGTCCAGCTGGTTGAGTTCGCAACTCCACGATATGCATCAACTCTCTGAGATTGACTGTCCAAGTCCAGTCCATTTTGTGGCCGAAAAGCGTTGCATACTGAGCCACAAGTGGACCGTTGTCGTAGTGAAGCCACTCTTCGGTAAGAGAACTTTGTTTGAACGACTCTCTGAACTTAGTTTCCAAACCGTGTAACACAATCGGAGCAGGTACATCGTAGTCATCACCGCCACGGAGTGCTAACCATTCCAATGCACTGACAAGACGATGTCGTTGTAAGTCACGGAACTCTGCGTAGCCGGTACGCATGCAAAAGGTGTAGTACGCCTTCTCGATCATTCTCCCAAGTCGATGGCGACGATTCATTCGAGTGCCCGAGTATGCATTCAAAAGTTCACTCTCTTGTTCATCTGTCAAATTATCCGGAGCAACCAACCCAGAAATAAAGGGTAGGCTGCGAATAAGTTGAGATTGATTAGTGGGATGATAATCAGATAGAACGACTGCTGTTTTCTGAGACTCATGTGGTTTGCAAATTCGGTTACAAACTTTTTTAAAATTGTCCTTGGTTTCGCGTAGGTAGAGAGAGGTAGCTGCTCCTCTTTCAGGCATTTCGGTTCTCTCGAAGAATACCGGAGCAATCTTACGTAGTTCACGTAACATATCACTACCGACACGCCTTGCTTCTGCCAACTCGTGACTCAACATGTGCATAATCAACGAATCGAAGAACTGAGCAGAACCATGCAACCCTACAGTACTTGTAGTGGCAGCAGGTAGCAGGAATCGAGCAGAGTCACAAGCTTGACCCCTGACTGCATTTCTCCAAGCCAAGTCTCGTTTCTCCTCCGGTTCCGAAGATGCTGCCATCAATTTCAAGTGTAGTTCATGTACAACCGCGCTGTAGTTCTGGAACAACTTGTTCATTTCGGCAATGTAATCATCACGGGACTGACCCACCAGTTCTTCGGGTACGTAGAATCGATATGCGAAAATAGGAGACCCGTCCGCGTTGTAGCCGATAATAATCATCTTATCAAAGAAGATGAAACGAGTTGACTGTTCTAGATAGGCCCCGAGTCGACCGCGTTCCAAGATCTTGGTCAAAATATTACTCGCGCCCATTACAACAACACTGAAACTTGCCAGTTGTTGTACTGAGTCGTCGCCATAGTCAGTGATGATTTTTCGCAGGAATGGCAACTCTTTGCCGAAATTTCTCGTAGGTTTCCAACGGGGTAAACTCGAGGCAAATTCGTTCAACAAGATAACACGTACGTCATCACCGCATTTCGCCAGTCTCGCCATTGCAGAGCCTGCGACATCACTGGGTACCGACTCGAAGAACGCGTAAACTTGACCACGAGTGTCAGTTACACAGTTGGACAGTAGTTCGTGACCAGCCTCTGTAATTGTCGCGATACCCTCTTTGTCTCTGACAATCAAAGGCGGAGGCTCAACTGGATTGTCCTCTTGCATAACTGATGGGTCTGAGAGAAAATAAAAAAAATATTACCCAACGACAAAATTCTAGTGTATTAATTTTCAAACTCGTTCAATTTGATATTCCGCACTTGACATATGGGATTCGACTGTACTCGCTGTCATCAACGTGAGATTTGGGCATTCGAGTCGAAAACTACACCGCGCCTCTGCCAAGATTGCGAGGGTACTCAACCGGTTATACATCCTGGCATAATTACCAAAGTTGAATCAAGTACGTCGAAATGTAACAAGTAAACCTAAACTGCGGCTTTTACTGTTTCAGGGAAGAAGGTAGAACGAATGTGGCCGAATAGTGCATCGACTCCGCCTTCCAGGTGGTATTCCTCGGCTTGGGCTACATCCTCAAGTGCAAACGGTTCTGAAAAATCGTAGGTGTACCACTCTTTTTCGGACTTCATTTGGAAGAGACCGTCCTCTTGGCGGTAGGCAATGAAAGCGGGTGCAGTTAACTTGTAGTAGAAATTCCCGCGGGAGTTATACTCAGCTCCGTTTTCTTCAAGTAACTTGTGTAGATTGGCAAAGTTTTTCTGACGTTCGGACATTTCAAGTTTCGGTATTCTGAACTATGAAACTTTGGAGAAACTTTTCGTAATACTTTGAACCTACCGAATTTCGAAATTGTTTATTCCGAACGTTAGGATTGTGCCAAAAACTTCCAATGTCAAAGAGGTATGATAGAGTCTTTCCATCAATCAGAGGGTACAAAATCCCACTCATCGATAATCAAAAGACCAGGATCGAGCCATCGATCTATTTCATCAAGCCGTCGTTCAAACAACGTCGGTTCTCTAGTAAATTCAAAAGGTACAATCACTGTCTCGTTGTGTGGAGTTGCTGTTAGTAGTAGAAACTTTGGCAGTCGTGATATCCACCACAACTCACAAGCGTTGAGTTCAGATTTACCAGATCGCTTCTCTGACATAACTTACAACCTAATTGTAGAAACTAGGAAATAAAAACTCCTAACATCAATATATTTATTTTAGGTCGTTATCGACCCAAGTGAATCCGTTAGTCTTAGCCGTTTCGATGTCATATGTTTCGGCATCCAGTCCAATTTCAGATGAGTGTGAGGAATGTTTTGCCAAGGTATCGGAGTTTCCTCCAGCCTCTCGGGTAAACGTAGCACCCGAGCGTTTCGGGGCGTGGATGTGGAAGAAAATCGTTTTTGAACTGTAATTGAGCAAGGCAGTTTTTTCATGTTTCTCGCGTAGATCGGTAATTATGAAAACACTGGTTCCATTTTTGATACGGATCATCTCCATTCGAGTGCAAAGTGCCCGAGCAAAGAACTCCTCTCCGTATTGAGCACGCAGAGAAGTAGCAGTGTCGATCAAATTGCTTCGGTATCCTCCAGTCTTACGTACAGCGAGGGTTTCTTCAATAGTAGCGTCTCCGCGTGCAACCAGGAACTCTTTGAGGAAATCAGCGAACGCTACCAAGTGAATGGAACCTTCGTCGAGCAAATCTTTGAGAACGGTTGCTATGTCGTCTGAGATTAAATCGCCAACAAGACCTCCGCCTGTTTCGATAAAATCAGCAACCTGTGAACCAAAGTAATCCTTGCCGGAACCTTTGCGTCCGTGAATGCCTATCACCCAGGGTTCAAAATCTTCAGTTGAACTGCATTTTTGAGGTTTCGTGCTTTCGTCGTCCATTTTGTGATCTTGAAAAGTTAACAAATTCGAAATATTTACAAATTTGGAATTCACAAAAGTTTTAATACTTTTCACTTTTACATACTTTCTTTCACAAAAGTGACAAACATGCAAAAATCGATTACTTTAGGTGATCACGTGAAAAGAGCGAAAAAACTTGCAACTTCTACCCGTATCAAACTTGAGCCAATTGAAGCTGTCGAGGTGGACTCTGGGAATATCGTATCCTGTAGTGGTACCATTTTCCCTGCCGGAGAAGAAAACTTACCCTCTCATCCCACGTTCGGTGCTTTCTACAAACAACCAGATGGTAACGGAAATTACTGCATCGCCGGTACGCTCGGCTGGGCGGTCAATCTACCGAAAGGATCGGAGAAGACATACCGTGTCGAACAAGTTGGCGTAATCAACGTCAAAAAAGTAGTTGCCGCGTTAGGTTTGGAACAACTTTTCCAACAGCAAAATCGATCCGGCGGTTGGAATAATCCATCTAGTGTTATTATCCCCGATGTAGAGGCATACAACATTTTCGTAGGACTTGCAACTATTCCACCGTTCCTAGAGAAAGTCAAAAACTTCTCCGAATTTATGCGCGCCATGGAAGATGAGTACAAAGCCAGGAACCCGGAAGATAATGTTCAAATTGACACCAAAATTTTGACCGACTCGAAAAAAGCTGCTCACACTCCCACTCCCTACTTTCTGAGCAAACCGAAAGCCGAGAAACGCAAGCCCAAAGCAAAGGAATCCGAGAGTCTGGACTCAGAACCGGAGAAAGGACAAGTTTCTGACAGCGAGGAACGTTCGGCTGCCGAATCTTCTAGTATATCCGAAGAGAAACCGAAGAAGAAGAAAAAGAAATCAGAAGAATCTCCCGCAGTTGTGGATACGCCACTCGAAAAACACAAGGCTAGAAAAACCCCTTCACCGGAGAAGCAAAACAGTCCAAAGCGAGTGAAAAAAGAAGTAGTCGATGAAACTCCTTCTAAAAAAACAAATTCGCATCCACCAAGTGTTACACCGCAACCGGTTACTGTCCCGAACCCTGTTACAGCTCCCCCACCTTCGATCTACATTGAAGATTATTTCTACGAATGGAGGACTCTGGAATTAGTCAAACAGGTACGCGAGAAAACCACAAAATCAACCAAGTTCAAACTGGTCACGCCGAAAGATTTCACTGAATTCCTTGAGAAGGGAGTTGAACTCAAAGGTGGGAAATTGCAATTGGTTATGTTCCATATTTTACTGGAGCAGATCGCCTTGAAATGTCTTGACAAAAAAGAGATCGAACCCGAAGGTATCAAGATCAAGCTTCCTGGTATCAATCAATTCAATATCTCCGCTGAAATGCAAGTTCAATTTACTCGGGAAATTCTTGGTAACCTGGAGAAAGTGTTCGAACATGTCAAAACGATTGAAGAGACTGTTCGTAAGCGAATTGAACACGAAGCTCAGGTCTACAAACAACTCGTTGATTTCTCCGCCAAACCAGGGATGATCAAATGTCTGGTGGACATGCACAAACACCGACGCCAGCGCTTTATGTTGGTATTGTACAATGTAACTGCTGCATTGGAATTTGCCGACGGTCAAACGATCTCAAACTACGTGTTTGAAAACAATTTGGAACGCTCGGTAGTTTGGCTATTGAAAAAAATTGACAAAACTATGAAGTAGTAAATTAATTAGAGTTCATCTGTGAGAGATTCATATACATCGACCATTCTCTGGATAACTGGTAGATCTGTTGTGTAGTTTGCATTACCAAACATGGGGTCGGATAACGGCAGAAAATACGGAAGTCTTTTTCGTGATTTCAGCAAACATGGAGTAATAACCCAATTCCTTGTTACACCGTTCGGGGCTTCGTTCAAGGCTTTTCTAGTCTGTTCCGCGGTGACTGGAATGTGGTTTTTCTTCTTTTGGGGTCCTTACAAATCGAATTTCGCTGATCTTTTCCCCGTTAGTCAATGGCTTTGGCTTCCATTGCTTTTGATAATCACCGGACTTGCACCGACTCTTTTTCATCATCAATTTATAGCAACTCACAAACGTGAGAAATATTTCAATCGCTTTTGTTCTCTCGCTGCAACGCTGAAAGATGGGCAAGCTTTGGCCCTTGCTTATGTACACCTTCAACGATCGGTACCAAAGACTTTAGCCCCAACAGAACCCTCTATGGAAACACTCCTAGCCAAAGTACAAAATTCAAAGACAAAACGGAAACTTAACCAACTGTGGAAAGATAACTTATCAAATGAGATCAACACTACCCCATTCGGATTGAAGGTGTTTGCGTATCTTTGTGTGTGGGTATTTTGTCTTTCTGTACCCTTTGTCTACTGGAGCTTCTACCAGGGCTATGGGTTGCTAGGTTTACTGTTCGTATCGTGGCCAATTCTTGCTGTAATCTATGGCCCGTTGAAGAAAATTAATCACTTCGACGATCCACACAGCAACTGGTATGTACAAACTGATTACTTGGCTCGAGTGGATTCCTTTTTTACAGATTCCTCGTAAAGTATGATAAAAACTAACTGTGCTTTGTGATCTCATTTTTTGCTACAATAATCAAACAACAATGCACACGGCTGTACTGAGGTCAAAAAAACGTACTTACGATCTTTCTCCGATCTCAATCATGCAAACTCTTTTCATGTTGATATTGGGTGCAATGCTTTGGTTTGCTCTACGTTCGGATGTTTACACTAGGGTCGCTAAGAAGCTTAGTGATCCTGACTTTGACACAGCTGAATGCACTAACAATGAACCATTCTTGGTATCAGTGAGTGGATTTACAGGACTACTGAATAGTCTTCTGTTGTTCAGAAAAACTATCGGCACTGGTTTAGTCGTATCCGGTTGCTATAGTTTACTTTTGAGTATAAGAAACGGCAACTGGGTAGAGATTTCACTTTCATTTGGTATATTGGTAATGATAATCAGTTTGTTCTTCGATGTAACAATTTGGACAGAAATTGAAACGTAAAGTAAACTTCTTTTTTTACTAAGTGTAATTCTAATTCTGGGACTCGGGTACAATCTCTTCCACCGACCCTAATTTCTGGCGTTTTGGTGATTGATTTCCTTGCTCGTCTTGAGATCTCTTTTCTGATTCCTCAAAAGGTTGAGTAGGGGGAAGCTCCTCCTTTTCGGTAACAACGACCTGGGATTTGCTCAAATCCTCTGCTGCCACCTCAGGTTCTGCTTCCTCCGCGCAACTGTCACTTTTTTCAACGCCTGTTGGGGCAATTGTTTCCTTTTCTAAACTGGGTTCAGAGGAGGAAGAAGAAGCCGATTTAACGACTTTCTTTTTGTTTGCCTCTGGGTCTTCAAAGGACGAGCTGTCTTCACCATGTGAAGATTCTTCACTGGAAGACTCCTGACGTTCTTCGGGATTCGCAATAGTAACTTCTACAGCAACTTCTGTTGACATTTCAGTTTTGCTCTTTTGGTGTGTTTGTGGTTTTGTTACTGAAACTTTCTTCAACAAACCTTAAAAATACTATTTAGAAAGTTGAAGTTGACGAATTTATGGCTGATCATTTGGAAAAAGCGCTTTCCTTTTCGAGGAGATAGCGGTTTCTCCAGCAGTGACAAGTGCTTTTGATTCTTCAACGACAGTAACCGGCATTTGTAACTTAGTCAATTTTGAGAGTACATTGGTCCAAAAATATCCTCCACCAAACAGTACCAATACCAGTAGAAATTCCAATTCTCGTGTCGTATAACCAGTTGACCCGTTCATTGTGAGATCACAGTTTTTACCACTCACGCATATGCAACCTTTGTCACTGGTGGAGTAAACTTCGTTTTTTCGACAAAAGCTCCAATATTTTACGACGGAAAGCCATTCTAAAAATACCAACTCCGAGGAACAAACGAAAGTTACATTGGTGTTGACCTTGTGAACCACGCTCAATAAAAGGTAGTCGAAGCGAGGTCTTTCCCAAACCTCAGATGTGCTTGTTAAATAAAAGCTATCCATGCAAACTGGGTCTGTACTGCATATATCGTAAGCAGCATTCAGTAGTGTCGCTTTGTTGGAACATACAATTTGACTTGAACCAATCGAAATTAGTAATCCTAGAATGAGTAGCAGAGGTGGCATAGGATATCACTGCCAAATAAACCTTTGGTTTACTTTTTATAACTTTAGCTAGTATATGTTAATGCTCACTCGGTTAAAACCCTAAATTACAATTAAGTTCAGTTTCTTTTGTTTGCAAATATGGAAGCTGATGACGCTATCGAACTCAAATCATTGAACCAGGTCCACTGGCAAGACTTGGAACCTCAAGACAAAACCAAACCGCGTCGGTTTTCCCTGTGCGGTATTCTACTGGCTTTGTTCGCTTTGATATCCATTACAGTGGCCACCCTTTGGGGTCTAAGTAACGTATTCGGGGCATCTAGTATGCATTACGCGGATTCCAGTGACACGTTGCTTTTGAAGACTGAGGCTGAATGGCTTCCTATTGCTATGGAAATGACGAAGACAGCAGACCCCTCAGTCGATTGTTGTGAAAACCCCTATCTCTGTGCATGTGGAGGGTTTATTGCCAATACTCAGCTTAGCTCCGGAGAATACTATGTATCCAAAGCGATTACCACGATAAGAAACAACCACAACAAACTATTGAAATCTGTAGTCGATGAAGACTGGCCAATTGTGGCTCCCTTTTACCACAGCTGTAACCGAACATGGCAACACCTGGGGTTCGATGAAATACTGAGTATCTACAACACTCTATCCAATTGCTCTTCGAAATCGGAACTTTTCAAAAAAATGGGACACATCCGCGCTCATCATGGACTTTCCCTGGCAAAGTTTTCTTTTGGTATCAGCACCATGACTGACCCCTACAATTCCTCGGCCAATCTACTGAGCTTCACTGAGGGTGAGAATACGTTACCCAGTCCAATTTATTACAGTGAAAATGGCGAAATTGATTTGGAGAACTATCAACGTTTCATAGCTTCCATGTTCGCCCTTTCTCCAAATCCCATAAGCTCCGTGGATGCTAGTAATATTTTGCAGTACGAATCCACGTTAGCTGAGATTTTGATCAGCACTGAGTCTTCCGTTGATATTAACACAGCATTCGTACGTTTGACGTACACAGAGGCTAGACAGATCTTAGGGAGTTTGATTAGTTCTTACATAGGAGAGTTCGATATCCTTAAAGAGCAACATCTATCTCAAGTGTTCATTGTCAATCGTGAATACTTCAGTCGAATCAACGCATTTCTCAATGATATCCCTTTGGCAATACTTCGTAATGTAGTGTTGTTTTCCTTGTTCAAAGAGAGCTACCCAATACTAGGTCCATCCTATTACAATACCTACCGCGAATTGAGTAGCATTCTCACAGGGACTGCTGTACACAGCGCGACTACCAATGAGAGGGAACTTCATTGCATTCGCTCCCTTACCTCTGCGATGCCGATGCTGGTTGGACATTACTACGTAGCTGCTGCTGGAATTGACGATGAATTCAAACGATATGTAACTGAGTTGACTCAAATTACCAAAGAAAGCCTTTCCGCAAGACTCGAGAGTAACACTTGGATGGACACTGCTACAAAGGTTGCAGCAGAGCAAAAGATACAACAAATTACGGAGCAAATCTGCTATCCAGACTCTTGGGATTCAGTTCTAGAGTTTGAACAGTTAATCGGCTCCGTTTTGGATCCGGAAGATTATTTTGATAATAGCCGACGTTTGAAAAAAGTGAATGACCTTCTCGAGTTCGACTCTGTTCTCAAGCCAGTTGATAGAGGCAATTGGTTTTTCGAATTCACTGAAAAATTCATAGAAAGTCCTGAGGTTATCAATGCGTTCTATGCACCGAATATGAACCGTATTACTATCTCCGCTGGTATAACTCGACCTCCGTTCATCTACAACTTCCCCGAAGCTATACCTTTACTGGTTTCTACATTTGGTGGATTGGTTGCTGTTATCGGACACGAACTGAACCATGCACTTGATAACCAAGGATCCCAGTTCAACGGTAAAGGTGAGTTGCAAGATTGGTGGACTGACGTTTCTCGAAGACAATTTGCATTAGAGGCTGAGTGTATTGCTTCAAGTAGAAGCCGTCAACAAACCCAAATACCCGGAATCTATGTTAACGGCATTCGAGTACTGGGTGAGAGTATCGCCGACCTAGGTGGTATAGAAACTGCACTCGATGCAATGTACGCTTGGGAGGAGCTTCATTTCACACCCGATGAATTGAAAATCTACAATACCGCACTACAAAGTGTATTTCCAAATCTGAGCAAAGAACAGCTTTTCTTCATGTTCTTTATGCAAAACTACTGTGAAGTCCAAACCGACCAATATGTCTACGAATTGGTTGAAAGTGATCCTCACCCACCCGGGCAGCAGCGTGTCAATGGGTTATTGGCTGATGTTCCCAGGTTTGCCGAAGCTTTCAATTGCAAGTCCGGTACAACTTACAACGAACCGGATAGTTGCAGTATACTTTAAAAAAAAGTAAAGTTCATTTCATTTGCTCACATTTTAATGTTGGCAAAACTTCACCCTCACCCTCGAGACGCACGTATCCGTAGCGAACAAGAACCAGGACGGCGCCAAAACACTTACATTGATGGAAAACTCTGTAATGGATGGGGTGTTACGAGGTTACTGAATCGATGGTTTCCCAACACTTTTGATGCTGATGAATTCTACAAAGACGACAAACAAAAAAGAGAAGCCGATGAAAAAATGAACTCACGTGATACGAACATTGGTGTTTTTCTTTCTCTGTGCGCTGAAAATTTCCTGAACGATGAACCGTTTTCCCCGTGCTCGTTATTCCCAGAGTTCAAGTGTTTTGAGGATGTACCTGGGTTCAAAAACTTCAAACTCGCTTACGCGGCTATACCTTCTACATGGGTGCGTTATAGAGTGGAATGGCCTCTATTCTGTGAAATCAAAGGAGTGACAGGTAAACCAGACATAGTTTTTCGAGATATGTCTGACCCGTTGTGTCTGAATTTGATTATAGTGGATCTTAAGTACATCAAAAATCCAAAGAGGTGGTTTTGCTCCAAAAATGACAGAAACCTCAAAAAACGTACCAACTGCAAGAAAAGCCATTCGAACCACGCCAAAGACCACGATCCCGTCTGTGCTGCTAGGGGTCAATTCGAGCTTTCTCATATGATGAATACAAAAGTAATGAAATGCGGTACACAAATGGCACTTTACCGAGCTTTGCTCTTGGAACGGTATCAAGAGCAGTGTGAACTCCCTATAGTCATCAATGAAATGAGAGGGTGGTTCTTGCGTCCAGAATTCCAATATATGCATGTTTTCGAACAAGAAGAGATCGCTTTGTTCGATCCAGCAACTCATTATATCTTCGTAGCTGAGAAAAAAGAGTAAAACCAAAGCCGAATTTATTGTAGAACTTGTCTCCTACCAGGTCTGCCTGGTTTGTTGACAACACGAGTCGAAACAGTTTCATCTGAAGCAACACGGTATGCTAGTTCAGGGACGTCATCCAATGAGATTCCGCCTTTGAAGTTCAAAACGAATTTTCCATTGACTATGTCGGTCACGATAGCTTCCTCGCCTTTTTGGATGCGCGGAATCGGAGTTATTCGATTGAAGATCCAACTCGCCAACCAACCGGGTTCGTAAGCTGCACGACCTTCGTATTCTTGTTCGAACTGAATTGTAAAAGGTAGTTCCGGGAGAAATTTGAGATCTTTCTCGAAGAAGGATTTGACCTTTCCACCACCGTTGACGTCGTTTACGCCTCTGTAGATAGTCTTGCCATCTTGGGTATCAAATCTATGAGTAATTCTCATAATGTCAGTGTGAACCTTTTTCGTGCTAAGTACTAAAGCTCCTTCGACATTGTTTCTAGCATAGCGATGGGATGGGTCGGTATCTTCCGGTTCGCTAATCACTCGCACAACTCTTTTTTCAATAAACCCCTTTTCCGGATCCACGTCGTTCAGAGAACCGGGTTTCAAGGGATACCATTGGTCACCAAGTTCAATGACGTCAAATTCCTCGCCTTTTTCCAACGTGCGTCGTCCACTTGGTCCGATTTCGTCATAGAAATCTTGCGTAACTTTGACTCTGAAGGGCAATTCGTCCACACGAGGTTCGGTGTTGTCAATGACATCTGACTTGTCAATGAATCTGGAACTTTTCACCCATTTCGGTTCAGAATCTGGGAACGTACAAAGGTAGTAAACCTGCTTTCCAATTTGTTTTTGATTGATAACCTGATACTCAGCCCCGAGTTTCAATTCAAATTGATATTCTTCGAGTACTTCCCCAGTGACCTCATCTAAAATCTCTCCTTCCTCTGTTTTCAATGTGTACTTGTCTTTTGAGAACCAAGATCCTGATGCGTAAACTTTTTCGTATATTCTAACTTCGCCTTCAACCGACATTGTTGTAGTTTGGACCTTTTCCGTGAAAAGCGAAATAACACGTTTCGATTCAGGTTCTTGGTAAGGGTCGGTAAAGTTCCGTAAGTAAACAGTTGACTCGTAATCAGTTTCATCGACGTACATAACTACTCTGATCAAAGGATCTGATTCCAGTTTGATCCTCGTCCGAGCGTCAAGACCGAGTGATTGTGTTTGCTGAAAGACTTCCAAGTCAGGTAAGTTCGCTGCCATACTTTGAACAAATTGAAAGTACTTGAATTCAGTTGTAGGAGAGGTCATATTTTGAATCGGTGAATTTTGGTACTCAGGGAGATTACGAGCGAAGTCCAGTGCGTAATTATCACTGATTGTGAGTCGTGCAACATTGTCGAAACGCAGTAGACCATAGCCGAGTGTTGTAGTTGTCATGAAGAGTAGGCCGTACATAAGAGCGCGTCTGCGGTTCTGAACTTTTGCTTCATCTTTGGATACCCTTTTTCCCATAGGTTGATTCTTCTCGGGTCGTAATGTCTCTTGGTCGTTAAAGTTTGGAAAGAGCTTCAGTTCTAACATATTGACAAATCTCATAGTCATCGAAGCATAAGTGAAGGCTGAGGATATCACCTTTGCCTGTGCCGCGACGGATTCTTGCTGTTTAGCGACTGCGTTGATATTGTTCTGTGACAATGCACTAATAACCTTAAACGCTGAGAACCCGGCATAACCGATGCCTAGAATGCTTGTACCACTTCCAACCAAAGAAGCGAAGCCGGATAAACTTGAGAACAAATTGGCACTGGCCGCTGCTTGAGCTTGTGCTTGAGCGACAGCCGGTGGGATTTGCAAAAGCAAAGACGCTGCTGCATCACTTTGTGATATGTTAAGTGCATTGCTAATCACGTAGGAAAGTAATAAGGCACCAGCTGCTTTTTCGGTTATCGGTAGCGTAGCGATGATAGGTAGCACCCACAAAGAAGATGCTTGACCTCCATATGAAAGCGCAATCGTCGAAAGATAAAGGATAGCTGTGTTGGCACCAATCTTGGCTAAGTCAACGAATTTGTAGGGGTTCGAGGTTCCTCTAATCCAGTTGTAAGTTCCGTACGACGCTGCTGCAATTCCAGTTGATGTTAAAAATGCAAGTATGTAATCCTGAACATCGTACCACTCCAGATTCATGTGCAACATTTTGCTGATGGAAAGGTAAAACGTCACGATACCCTGGACAAACAAATTGGCCAGTCCGTCTATATCGAACAGAATTTGAGAATTAGTGTTCCTTGCACCAAATCTCGATGACATTACATCTCCTCTAAGTACACCAGAGAGAAACTGCCATACCTTCTGTTGAACTGAAGGTTCTTCCACGGGCTCTTCGAGTACTTCACGGATAAATCGGATATTTTTGTCTTTTGCGATTTCTCTGACAACTGAACTATGTTGTTCTAGCAGGCACTCCTGTATCACAAGTTCAAACTCTGTTGTTGCTTCAAATGGCATATCTTTCATTGCGGCAGAAGCACATTGTGTCAACCAAAATTCTAGCGGTTTCAACTTCTTCACTTGCTTTGACGAACGAGGTAAGCTAGCCAATTCGACAATTTTGAGAGAAGATTCCATTCTACTCCTCGCTGAATTGTAGTCACCCAAGTACTCTTTTTCTTCTCGAACCAGGGATTCGATTTGACTTTTCACTCCAATTGAGTTTCTCATTTTTAGAAAACGGGAAAGAAGTCTTTTTTGATTGTCACCGGAGTTAATAAAACCTTGTATTTCAAGTGGCTTTGCCTCAAAGAGTAACCTCTTAATTTTGTACACAGTAGTCTTGAAGAAAAGTTCGTATCTACTATTTTTGATGTCATCCGGGTTGTCTCGTTCCTGACCTTTCAACGCGTAGAGTGGGATGATCTTGGCTTTGTTTTTTTCCAAGATCTTAGCAATTTGAGCTTTGAGCAGCGGTGGCGCGAACAGATCAATTTTCTTGGCATCGATCTCAGGATCCCGTGCGTATTTTGTAATCTGACTGGATAATTCGTCCATCATCATATCGACTAGTTGAGTGTGATTGCATTGGTCCAGATGTTGTGCAAAATAAGTCATGTAACCATCGGATCCAACTGGGTTACTTTGATTTAAGAACGGTGTATCGATTCCCAAGAGATTAAACATCTCTGTGATGGTTTGTTGTTCAGTGTTTGAGAAGAGTTCAGTTCGATTTGACAAAGCGGTTTGAAAATTATGCACTACATCATCTGCTTGTGCTCTCTGTTGGGTAGGTATTCCACGTTCTACTCCAAGATCAGTACCAGTGAACATTGTTGTCAAAATGTAAAACATTCCCATCACGATCAAGACCATTGCCAATAAACCAAACGGAGATGATACTTTGCGTTTCATTGACTTTTTGACAGTCTCGTATAGATTAGGAATTCCAAGTTTTTCAGCACGTGAAACCAACGAGTCGGTCTCCTCTTTTACCCGCTTGATTTGTCGTTTTCGAACTTTTCTGTCATCCGAAGTATTGATTTCAGTGAGTTCTTGAGATTTGTGACTAGGTAGTGTAGCTTGTTCAAGATATCTCAACCTGAGTTCATCGAGTGCCAATGCGGACTCCTCCAACGAGGGCGGTAGGGACGTGTACCCACGTAATTCAATTTGATATTTGGCGAATCCCTGAAATTTTTCAACATCATACTGTGTAAGTATGGTTGCTATGTTTTTTTTAGAACGCTTCGTTCTTTCGGCATCACTGTGAGTAATCAAAAATTCAATAAACATATCCAATCTCATAGGCTCCAATTTGGTTGTAGTTTTTCCGTTGACGAACTTAGTACTGACGTGACTGCCGTCGATCTTAGGTCTCAAACGAGAAAGTTGAAACTTGCAGTCGAGTCGATTGCATATCTGAATTTCATCGTACTCTTCGGCAGAGACCCAAAATGTCTGACCCGTGGTTTTGCTGGTAACGGGAAATTTCTGGGTCAATCTTTGTTCGTCGTTCACTAGCAATAGTGGATAACGAGAGCAGATTTCAAAGTTTTCCATCTTCCGTCGTAGCTTTTGTTCACGCTTCAATCTTTCGGCGTAGTCAGGTGAACCTTTGTTCGGCAATTCCGGAATCAAATCTGTTTCGTAGTCTGTGTCCATTTTTTCCAGGTAGTCGATATCCCTGTCCACAATTACTTCAACAGGTGACGGGAGGTTCTCAAAAAAGTCGTTCAAAAGCATCTCACTCGGGGTCATACTTTGATTTACAGCTCTGATTTCTTTGAGTTTCTCCCAAGCGCTGGAAGCCTTGAAAAGTTTCTTTCCCATGTTGTTGATCTGCGGTAGGATTTGAATCATCTCGCTAGCGGTTGGTATCTTGTGTTTTCTGAATAGAGTTTTAGCCGAAGATTTGAACTCGTCCAATGCAGCGTGATACTCGTTGAATCGAGCTTGTTTCATAGGATTGGTGACATTTTCGAAAAGCTCATTTTCCATTTGTTTGTTGAGTCGCTTTAGCACTTGGGTTTCGTTTCGGTTTTGTTTCAAAATCACATCGGAGATGTTGACTGCACTCAAATCTTTACCGAAATTGTTTTCGAGTATCTGTTTGCTGAGTTTTCGCAGGGTTTCTGCAATGTTTTTCTGTTGGTCGATTGACATTCCACTGTAACCTCCGCTTGTGTTGGAAAAACTGGGAATTCCTTTGGATTTGCTCGAATCACCTCCAGTTTCTACAACCGGTGGAACTTTGGTAACCGGGGAAACATCGATTTTCGAGAGTCCAGGTGATGTAGCCTTTTTGACTTTGCCAATTGATTTCTGTTGAGACATTTTTTTGTGACACAGTCAGGTTCTAACACTCAAACTTCAAGTCTTCGATATTAATACAACTACCAATCACAAAATACAGTTTACTTAAGTTGGTGATGGAATTTTCACCGTTGAGAGATTTTCCGTTTTCCACCAGTCGGTAGATTTTCAATAAAGTTGTTGCCAGAACCAGGAAATGGATGATCAAAACCACTGTTTTCAATCAGTACTTCACGTTGTTTGAAGTAGTAAGAATCCGACCAAAACACTTGTCCAAAGTAACATAGCTGTACTAAAGCTGCTAATATATCATCTTTTTGACCAAGACCCTTTGTTGTGATGCACTTCAACTTATCGTCGTAATGATACAACCCCATCATCTTGGCCAGTCGGTCGATTTCACCGAGACCTGTTCTATCTGCTCTGAGTGTTTCTACATTCTTGGCATAGGCAAGATATCTATCCCTCAGCATAATTTGTAAGTTGTAACGGTATGCTTTTTGCAGAGGCTCTGTTTTGGTAATACCAGGGATACGTTTTCCGTTTTGATTCTTTGCTTCCTCCATATAAATCAAAGAAACTCCTCGCTTCTGGGCGGCTTCGTCGAGATGTTCAATGATGTAACTCGATGCAGTAGCAGGGGCAGCTTCGATGATAACCACAATGGGTACACCGCGAAGCATAGGGTGTTTGGAAATCCATTCAATTGCTCTGTAACTGACAGTAGTTTCAGTCTCTGCTCCTGACTCCAAGTGCAAGGGATAACCGGTGACATTTAAAAGCTAAATAAAAACAGAATTAGTGGATGTATTTTCAGTTTGTTGAGATATATTTGTTTTTTTTAGATGGAAGACGGTGCTAGATTTGACGTCGAAGAAACTCCTGTCAAAAGGGTCAAGTTGGGGTTCAATCTTTCTCAAACACCAATTGCGAAACTCCCGGTAGTTCCGGTGCAACCTCAAGAAGATTTTCTAAGCTCTGTTTTCACAGGCTCTTATGAATACTCTGAATTGCTGAGAACACTGGAAAAATTGGGTCAAAAAATACTAGAAGAAGAGGACACAGTAGACGAGTTAACGCCCAAGTGGCAGTTTGTTGCGAAATGTTTCGGTGCTACACCTTCCCCCTCCGTACCCAAAGAACTGAAAGTATTTCAATTCCTGGTGGTCATGATGATCAATGATAATATCACCCAATCTATCAAAGCTGACTACCTAAGTCAACCCGGTAGTAACGCAAAGTTTTTCGAGGACTATATGGAGTTACTGAACTTCTGCTACACGGATTACATCTACGGTGATCCGAAGAATGCCTCAAAGTGGATGGTCACTTATCAAACTCTTCAGAAAGCTTGGACAACGAAAACCATACCCCCTGCCGCTGAAATTCCCAGTGTTTGTACATTATCAGAGAAGAAAGTTCGCGCACCCCCGAATCCTAACAAAAAGAAAAAAGCAGCTCCTAAGAAAGCACATGCTAGAAAAAGGAGGATACCGATTGTAATCTAAAACCGGATAATAAAAAAAGATGGTCTTACCACTAATCGTACACCCGAGTTATCCAGCAACTCTCCGGCTATAATTACTGCCATTTCGCTATTCTTACCACCACCTCCGGGGTCGATACTTAGATACCCACATCTAAATCGTTTGACAAAATTGACCACGTTCCTCAAGAACTTCTCGATGTTGGCAGTGGGTATAATAGAACCGGTACTGTCTCCGTCCATACCCAAAACCTCTTGTTGGCGTTGCAGTTGGTAATCCTCACCGTACGCCCTGTTGACAGCGTCCATACTCTTTGCTGTCTTATTCGTAGATCGGGCATAGACTTCATGTGGACAGGTATCTGCATGACCGGCCAGTGCACAACTCTCACAATACTCCTTGCAACGCACTGTCATGAAGATCGGTTTTCCATTTCTATCTAGAGCTTTGAGTAGCATTGCGAAAAATTGTTTCTTTTCACCCTTCGGAGTGGTTAACCCTACGATAGCAGTTTGATCTTGCATCATAAGAGGCATGATAAGGTCAGTGATGACTTCTTCTCTGATAAAGGCGAATTCATCGGCTACAATCAAGTGAGCATTGAAACCGCGACGTCTCTGTATGAAAATAAAACATTAGCAATAGATAAATGGAAATAGAAAACCACCACGAACACATCACAACCCGCCCTCTTCTGTCTGAATTATACTCACTGGTATAAAAACTAAATTACAACTATCTAAATTAACCTTGTTTCAAAAATTAGTTTATTTGACAGTCTTTTTCAACTCCAAACGAAAATACTCAGTGCCTTTTTGAAAGCCTTGGTGTTGTTGTAACGGTGTTCACAAAGGCTGTCAGCTGCTTCCTTCTGGCTAAAGATAGCCAACTGTGGAATGAAATGGGACTGAACGATAAGTATAGTCAACTTGTGTCCACGTTTTCTTGCTGTCTCCAATCCGTATTCCTCCATCATTTTTTGTAGTTTGTTCAGGAACTCTTTCAAACGGTCAGGGAAGCGGGGAAACTCGGATAGAAAACCTTCCACTGTAGTATGCTGAGGTAAATCTTTTAGCAAATGTCTAAGAAAGAGTCTAACTGTCCTTCGTATATTACTGCTATCCTCTCTGCAATAGGTATGCTTGGTTTCCGATTGAAACCACTCTGGAAGCAAAGGTGATATTATCTTCTCCGCGTCAGGTCTGAGTCGCTTGAAAATCGATGTCTCCAATAGCTTTCTAACCTCTTCGAAAGAGTGAATGGTTACAACTTTGTCCACCAGTCCAGATTCCACTTCCACGTCCTTGGAAAATTTCAACAAGATCATTTCCAACGTGAAAATTTGCTGCTGATCGCAAAGTGGTTCTACGGTATCTTTCAATTGCTTGTACAAGTCAAGAATGTGAGAATCTGCTGATATTTTCAAATATAAATTCGACAAATGCGAAAGCGTAACATCCACGCTACTCCTAGACGCTTGTTTCCTTTGCAAACTTGGACTACGAGTATGACTCAGTACGTAGTTCCGATTTGCTGCATCAGAAACAAAGTCAAGTTTGTTTTCAATGAAGGTAAATCTCCGAATCTGATCCAAGATGTAATCTGAGAGTTCTTCACGGGATCCACAAATACTCAACAACTCTCGGTCTTTCACCAATTCTCGATAGGATCTACCGCGGTGAATTTCAGGTCGCTGCATAGCACTTCTTCTCGATTACAGTTCATGGGTAAGGGTTCCGTTGTTTATTCTTCATCGCTTAGATTCTTGGCGTTTAAATCTTTAACCCCTCCTAGGTATTCAAGTTTCCAAGTTTCATACAAGCGGTAGCATTCCGGGCAGGAATTATGGTTATGTACATGTTGTAAAGTTTTCTGACGGGCTGCAAGAAACGCAGTCATCATAATCATATTGAGAAGTTCTGTAATTCCATCGTGTGTTCCTTGGAAATGATCGAAAATGGCAAGTGTCCTGCGACCGATTTTTGAAGCATCCTTAATCAGACCCGGAGATCTTACTAACTTCGCATAATTCCAGCGTTGTTCTACAGTTATGTAAGAGGTTATCGGAAGAGAATCGACCAATTCTATCAACCTCTTTTGATTGGCTTTCATCCCTGATAGCAATCCTTCGCAATACCACTCGTACATTGCGACAACTCGAACACAATCGTTACCCGACGACGACTCACATATACGAAGAAACATAAACAAGTGATACTGATCCTGACTAACAGTATCCGGCTCCATACCGCTGTCTACTGTAGATTTGATAATTAATTCACAACCTTTTTAGTCTTTTTTTAGTCGTGCCTGAATAAAGTCTTTAAGAAATATGATAGCCTCTGGTTTTGACGGGATTTCAGTCCAAGGCAGGTTAACTTGGTCGCTGGCAACAATGTAACTTCCATCCTCATGTGATATGATTTCGAGAGTCACTTTCTCTCCATCAGTATGATTCTTAAACTCCAGGGAATATCCGTTCCGGTTTGCGTAAGTGCAGTAGAGGACTTCAACTTTGTATTCCCAGAAAATCCACAAACATTCATCGTTGACCGGAGAAGTAAAAAAACTGGATCTGTCAGCACCTAATCGTTTCAGTTCACCCAATATTGGCCACTTTAGGTCTTTGTCGAAAACAGGCATTCCTCGAGTCAAATTCTTGCAACTGGTTTAAGGAAAAATAAAAAACTAATCTTTTGACAATGACTCATAAACAACATCATCAATGTCGGAACCTTTGGTCGATCTTCGAGGCTCAACTGAGTTTAAGAAAGTCCTCTTTCCGGTGCATTACTCAATGAAGATCAACAATCAACTTCAAGAAGACATGGAGAAGATTTGGATGGATGAGGGTGCAACTCATGAAGATATTACACAAACCCTACAATTGGTGGCGGATTCTGCCGAAGGAGTCGAGATATTCGACATTCAATATTACGACGGGAAAGAACAAATATTTTTGGAAGGAATAGTGAAATCTAAACCAAAATCGTAATTAAAAACTTTGAGTTTCAAAAATACTTTTCACTGAACCCAATGTCACTTTTTGGAAAATGGTGTTTCGTAATTCAACCTGATCTTACCGTCCATCGAAGATTATTAGACAGAGCTAAAGTTTCTGAAATCTATAACACGGAAACATTCGAACTCAAGCTGAATGCATTTGATTATCTCGGATACAAATTGGCCGTTCTACTTCCGTGTGATATGGAAAGTTTAAACAAACCGGAAAATCCCCTCGCTCAAGTTGTAGTTGCCAATCTACGGAAACTGTGTTTGGTAGAAAACCGACCCATTCGAGGCGATATTGTTTTATTCGACGTCGAAAAAGACCTGTCAGTGGAATGTTGGTATCGAATTAGGGAATTCAGTTCAGCTAAGCTGTTTTGCACACCTCCTGAATTTGTGTTTCAAGCCATAGAGAACGAGAAGATCCAACTAGAAGAAACGACATGTCCAGTAGAGAGATTTCTACGTTCCAAACTTATCCCTGATATCTCTAGTTTTGGAAAGACCTGTGTTTAATGAAGAAATAAACTGAGTACAACTGTTACTATGCGCATTTCTTCAAAGGCATTGGAATATCGACTTTGATACCCAGGGCTCCAAGGGTTGAATTCCAATGTTCGCGTTGTTTCAGAAATAGTTCTCGGAAGACTTGCTCACTGTAAGTGGTAGTGAGGAAGAACTTTTCTAGCCGATCTGAATACTTCCAGCAAAGTTTGAAATCTCCACCTCCGTCAAAAGCAGCTTGAGGAGAGAACACGTAAGGTTCTGTCAAAGTATCTCTTACAATTTGATCTGAAGTATAAAAGGGGAGAAAGTAGACCATGTTTTTAGGTTTGAACTTCTGCGGACCGGGTCGGGTTTTGTACAGAAGTTCGGCTGTATCGAAATTCGATAGTTAACGAGATTATAACAAAGTTTCTTGTTTGAGACATTCAGAAAACCAAACAAACAAAACATGCACTGCGAAGTATGCAACCAGAACAAACCTTTCTCCTCCTTTTCCAAGACTCAAAGACGCAAGAAGTATCCGAAAGGGCCTACTTGTACTCAATGTATCGGACTCAAGACAGACTTCACCAGCCTCTACCCAGCCGTAGCGACACCACCATCCAAGCCGTTAACACCGGACTCACTGAATGTTGAAGAGGATCAAGTTATCTACGGTGACACTGACAGTGCGTTCGTTCCCATTGGAAAGACCAAGTCCAGTGTTGGCACTGTAGCTTGTTCTTACTGCGGAGTTCCCAAGCAGTTGAAGTACATCAACGAGTACCCTCCCAATAAGGTTTGCCATTACTGCGAAGACATTTGCCGCAAGAATGGCGTTTCGTTGACAATGAACAAAGCTGAAATCATCGAGTTTAACGAGGACCTCTTGAATCGGTTTGTCAATCAGCCCTTTGAAGGCGTTGATACTGTTTCGGGGATGGTAATGGCAAATCTCCTGTCTCGGCTCGCTGTCAAGTCAATGCCGCAGTTTGTTGAGTCTGCAATGGAGCAACATCGACAAACTTCCTTGAAGATCTACCACAACGCACTGGGTGGTCTTTCCCGGGATGAAGCAAGGCGAACTCATTCCAACCCATAAAAATTAAACATTACTCCCATTTTCAAAAACAGTACCAATATATCAGAACCCGGTAGGACAAATTAGACTGTGTTCTATTCTAGAATGTACCAAGAAGAGAGGGATGAAATTGAACGTTTGAAAGATTTAGTAATAACTTTGTTCCGTCACAATAACTACAATTCAGACCATCTCCGTGAGGGTATCCAAAGGTTTTGGTTGAGAGGTTGTGTGTACTGGCTTCAAACAAAACAGTTCGGGTTCAAGCTTAAATTGCTTTCTCCGGACACGTCTTTCACTGTCAAACCGAAAGTGATTTGTAGTTACAGACTTTGCAAACGTGGAGAGTCCTACAAGCTAAAATACAAGAACTTAAATAACGAGTCAGAAGTGTTACGTGCTTTGGATCTAGAACTGAAAAAAACTAGTGCAAACTTGACAGAATAAAATCGGTGAAACTACTAAGCACTCAACTACCGGGAATATATTTAATTTAGATTTGTTTACTTTTGAGTGAGACAAACCACAATCGCATGAGTGTACTATCGATGGCCCATACGAATTGGAAGAAGCGAGATCTATCCCCAAAGCGTAAAGATAACATGAGTGAGTGGAAGTTTGAAGGCTTCCTCTTTTACTCGACATTCGCTAAAGTCGACGGTGTGGCTGTAGGCCCACATGGGTTCAAAGTTGAAAATGAAGACACTTGGAACACTTACCAAGATGTTTACAATGCATTTCCCGTAGATTTTAGAGAAGATTCAGATACGGGCGAACCCAGACCTGTTTTTGAGGTGTTAGCAGAGGCGCTGATGTACCGAAATCTTACAGTCATGGCCTTGGATGTGGTACGAAGAGCCAAAGTAGACCCAAAGAAGTTAATAGCTGGGTTGTTCGTGGTCGGAAGCTTGGCATATTACCGAGAGGTTACAGCGTCTCTTACTAAGGCTGAATTGGAAGAAGTGGAAAAAGAAATCAATGAAACCGTGTTTACTCCAGTTTACAGCATGGAATTGTATCTACACTTCAAGGTTTGGGATGGATTCGCTGAATTGATCGAGAAAGACGGACACGGTGACTTATTGAGTTTGGTATTTAATATCTGGAATTGTTTTACTTTGAGATCAGAATTGTACTGTCAATTCCTGATTGATAAGTTCAACGAAAAAAAGGAAACAGGGGAGCTGGCTTATGCTGATACTTTCGCACTTTCTGCTGGGATCCGGTGTAGACGCTGGGGTTACGCATGTACTGAAGGAGAAAAATGGGGTCATCCAAAAGCACTTGAGCTGATACGGTTGATCAACGAACATGAAGTAACAAGTCGGAAATAAAGACTTAAAACTTTATTGGTTCGTCCCTCCAGACTCTACCCTCGAAACTCTTAACCTGTCCGAGTTTTCCCTGAGCCTCCACCTCCAGTACATCGTCGTAGAAAGTTTCAGCCCATGATCTTTCCTGGACGTACAAAAGATCTCGAGCCAACTGTTTGAACTGAGGCAATTCCATGTACGGCTTGATGAGGTCTTGGATCTTCAACCTCTTCTCCCGGCATCTTTGTTTCTCAGCTTTTAGTTCTCGAGCAATCACTCGTTTACTCCTCTGAAAATTAGTAAGCGTGTTTCTTACCCTACGAAACTGTGCGCGCATTATCTGAAACCGAGCTTCGATCTGCTTTTCTACCCAAGCTTTGTCTTCTTGATTCTTCATGTTTCTGTTTTACTGCTCACACAGACCGTAGTCTTCAACCTTTGGACCTTTCGAAGTTCGGTCGGCTTGGAAGTTATGTTTACTCGAACTCTGAAGATTGTGTGAAACTTTAGATCAAACTTCGCTTAGTTTTTATTTCTAACGAGCAATATTGACGGGATTCGCCTGTTTGACCAGCGTTTCCATATGTTCAAAGAATTTACCCGCTGGATACTCAAGGTCGCCGCTGAAACACTTGCTGCAATTCCAACTTGAAGAGGGGAAATCCGGATGTGTAAGCTCGAATCCGTGGTCTCCATTGTAGAGAAGACTCAATTGGAACGCTTCTGCCGATGAATCACAGGTGAACAGCATGACATTGTCTGCTTGTGATATTTTGTAACCATTTCGAGTGAAAATCAAAACCATTCGTTCCACTGCTTCATGACCAGTTCTTGGAAGTTCTTGTTCAGACATTTCACGTTTCGGCGTTTAGAACTTTGTTCAGAGGTAAAGACAGTTTGTTAAACTTTGAACAACCAACGAAGTTCGAAACAACTTCCTTGATGAATCAAAGACATTATAGATTTCCAAACCTGGAATTTAAAGTTTTGTACCCAGCCTTCAGTTCAAAAAACAAACAAACAACAACAACAATGGAGAACGCTTCAACCCCAAGTGCCAAAGTCTCGGAAGAGAAACATCAAACTCGTTTATTTGTGGAACTTCAACTGCCTGAACCCAAAGGACTCCTTCTAATTGAGTACACCTACGTGCCTACTTTGTCGCAACTCGTGGCACGCATTGCTACCATTTACCCCTCTTGTGACATCAAAAACGTTCGTGCTCAAATTGCGGGAGACACCTGGTTTTTAACGGAAGATAATTCATTGGAAGTGTTGGTCCGACACAGTATGCTCATTCGAGTTAGAATCTGTTTCGATCGCGTTGCACGTCCGCCTCGTCTTCAGGCGGCTGATTTAGCAACTCGGCAACTGTTTGCCGTGATTCTTGAGGACCAATATAATAAATTGTAGTACTCCAATTTTCCACACTTATTTTGTTTCCAAGCTTGTATTTTAACACGTATCGAAATTCGACTTTTACCATTGTCTGAAGTTCAAAGTACTTCCATGCATTTAGAAGTTCGGATTGCATTGGTGGATATCGAATTTCGAGCTGCGCATCGATGCAATCCGAACTTCGTTTCCGGCCAAGGTAATGCCAGCCCGAGCCTTGTAGCTTCAGAAACTAACACTTTCAAACCAACAACAACTCAAACTTTCAAGCAATGTCTCAAGCCGTTCCCAAGTCTCGTAGCCGCTCTAACTCCCCTGCACCCAAGTCCCGAAGTCGCTCAGCCTCCCCTGTACGTAAGGTCAAACCGGAGACCGAGTCTGCCCCGAAGCAGGTTGTCCCCTTCCCCGCTCTCGCTGAGTACATCGAACGGAATTTCGGTAAAGCAATTGCCAAGTTCGTCAATTGGAACATGTGGCAAGAAAGAGTCGAATCATTCATTCAGGGCTACCGTCCCGATCTCTGGGCTCAAGGTTCGTTCAACTTCAGCATTTTGGCTTACTTTTTTGCTCAAAACTCGTTTGACTTTCACTACGGCTCCTGCGAAGTACAAGCGATTGTCAATGCTTTCTGCACTCGAGACCAGAATAATGGAGGGAGAGGTCAAGAATTCCTGAACGGTATCAACGATGTCCATAACCTCGTTTCACCAACGTGTCGCCCCGGAGGACTCAACTGGGTTCGTGGATGGTCACGCCTTGTCAGACACATGAATCAAGGCATCCCTCTTGTCAAGTTTTCCGGTGGGCAAGGATTTGCCGAGTACCACTCGATTTTCAAGGATACTGACGCCTACAACGGTTACGTTATCCCCGATGGCCTTTCCTTCCGAAGCATGGATCCAGTCGATCTCGCATTCGAGCTTGCCAGAGAGGCAAATGAAAGTCACGCGAGAGTGGTCGCAAGGATTGCACCAAGGCCTAAGACTTGGACTCAAATTACCGAAGATGTGGTTCTTTGGAATTTCTCTTTGGTTACCCGACAGGGTTTCGTTGTACCTGACGATTTGTTTGGAGCGAAAGAGAACCCTTCCACTTGGAACGAATTCCGACAAACTTTGGTTGCGAACGACAACTTCAAGGTCGAGCAAGTGGCTACCACTCGAATTGGATTCCAAGAGAAAAAGAAACCTCAATAAAAACACAATGTTGTTGCGATCAAGGTTTATTTTAAAGAAATATACAAAGACTTTACTTTCTTGTCGGGGAGTTGTCTCGATCTCTAGAACACCCTTTGCACTTCTCTTTTGAAAAACAAGTGAGTATCGCGATGATAGCCGAGTCACATGTGTGCGGTAGAGGCTCGTCGCTTTTGGATCGAAATATCACAAGAAGTTGTGCGTAAGTTAGACTCTCAACGCTATTCTTGAAAACGGACCTTTTCAGTTTCCAATGATGCGTACCACGATTAAGTACAGTCGATTCCTCCGGAGGACATCGCCTTTCTGGACTCAACAGTTTTGCTAAATCATCTGCTTTGAAACGAAAAAAATTACGATCCAACCATATGTTTGCTGACCAAACTAAGTTCCGGTCTTCACCGTTTGCACGCACCACCTTTTGAAATTCTGCAAATTCAGGTGTTCCATTTTTTAAAAGGGACTCAAAGATTGACTTGTGACCGGGTACAGTGGTGGACATTAGAGTTTTTATGCGATATGTTTCCAATTAGGAATCTTTTGTTAGAGAAGTCAGGAATTCGTCAATGTTGACGAAGGGTAACACACAGGAATTATCGGGCCTGTTTTGGTTCTCAGCTAGTCTCAAGAAGAAATCACCACCGTCTTGGAGAATTTGTATATCTTGAGGTCGGATCCAGTAAGCAACACTGCAAGGTCCGATTGCGAACAAATTTCGGTCAAGGGCAGTATGTAGTGTCCAGATTTGATTGTCGAGTTTCAGTACGATTTCTTCGTACTTGAGTTCGGTGACATGACAGAGCAAGGAGAGTGTAATTGAAAGTAAAGTTAAGATTCGAAGCATTTGGCGCAGTTGTGCAATGAGGGGTTGGACTTCAGGTTTGCAATAGTATGTTACTTTGACCGATTCGAACTTCGCTACAAGTTTACTCAAAACAAGGACATTTTCGAAGCAAGGTTGTACATACAGGCTGGCATCTCACTTTGCAATTCACACCTAGGACTCGGGCAGTCGGTCACAGTTGTAGATTGTTGTTCGCATTGTGGCGGGGGAGCATTTTCATCTGGTGTACAGTCCCAAAGACAAGAAGGCATTTCACATAAGGCTTCGTACTTGTCAGCACAAGGCAGACAAACGGTTTCACAAGAGGGGCATGAATCCGATTCGCATTGATCAGGAGGGCATCGGTTATAGCACTGTTTGGAATACCAGTACCCGGTGGGATTGTTAATACAGATACACTGGCTACTACTGCAAACAGGTTTGCAAATCAAATTGTACACAGGGTCGTCACAGGTCCAGTTTCCACAAGGATTGTCACACGCGAATCGACTTTCTGGGTGACAAGAAAGCGATAGACAAACTAAACTGGAAAGAAGAAGAAGACGATTGAAGAGAAACATAACTCCTTGACATTACTTTATGTCAGAATATTACTAACAACTCTATACTACGCATGTGGGTCAGTGGGCGATCTGCGAGGTTGACGGTACTTTTGAATGAGAAGTTTTTTCACTAAGCCTAACTCACGATCGTTGGGAATCGCGGATCTTCCTTGGTGATCTCCGTTTGGATCGTATGGACTCCAAAGTTTCTTATTGAAGTGTCTCTCCCAAAATTCTAGATTACGGGAATCTATTTTGAAAGTTGAACCAAGTTCCCAGTCCGTGGGTAGGTAGGGGACACTGGGATCCGTCTTTTTCTCCTGTTTCCATGAACGATTTACTTTCCGTTTCCAGTTTCTCCTAGCATTGGAGCGAGGGGTGGCTTTGGTCTTGATTGTGTGCGTCATTCCTGGGATTTCAATTGTGAATTTAAACAGTCTATAACAAGGATAAATATATTTTTACTTGAAACTAAAGTCAAATTACTTCTGTCTTTTTGGGGCAGAGTCTTCTCCTGCATGAGTGCCCCGCTTTCCGTGAGTTTTACAAGGGCGACAATAGCGGTCGACATCTGTAAATATTTTCGGGAACACAATGGAAAGTCTTGTCATCAAAATTTTGATAAATGATTCCTCCCCAGATAGTATCACCTGAGTACGAGCAGTAAACAAGTTACTTTCCTTTGAATCCGAAAGCGAGGGCCAGTCACCAGCGTGTTTTTTTACAAGTTCGATAAACCGAGGTTGTCGTTCAATTTCAGACGTAATGCAATGTCTAATACTTTGGTAGGAAAACACTCTTCCTGCTTCGAATGGACAGTCAGGGAGTGTTTCAAGAGAGGGTGAAATTACAACGTCGTCGTGTACAATGGAAATCAGAAGCTCCATTAAACTGGGTAGTTTCAAAGGATCTTCGTCTGAACGGGTTGACAGAATCGCGTACACAGCCCAAGCTTCATCGATATTTTCGTATTGCAGAGGTCTCCTGCGTTCCATCAAACAGCTCATGCTTTGTGATTCTTGATTTATGTTTTGAAACTAAAGTTATGAAGATTTACAAAAACTTCTACTGACGAAGTAATGAATTCTTTTAATACTTCGAACGATTATTTGTTCGCCTTACATCTGGAGGATCTCCTTTTCTTTGAAGTGGCGGTCTTTCCTTTGCGATTATTCCGCTTGGACTGCTTTTCAGGGTTCGGTGTGTATCTGTGGCGATTGTCCAAGTACTTTTGGTAGTTTCTTTCAGACCATGTGTGTCGAAAATGAAAGTCTAGATTCCAGTTCCATTCATGGGATTGAATATTTTTGTCGAAGAATTCAAAGTCATCTGGCCATAGTATTTCAACGTCGTAGTTTGGGAAAAGGTCTTTCTTTTTTAGATACTCCAAGATAGGTTTGTGTCTAGTCAAACTTATGTCACCGGAGTAGGTTTCCCTAGCAGATGGAAGAAATTCCATGACCGGCACCAATAATAAAAAATCATCATTCTGTATTGGTTGAATCATATCATTTGCATAATCAGCAAGAGCTTCTTGTAAAGGTACACTAAGTCTTTGGAAAGCCCAACGAAATGCTTTTTTCAAGTTGTGGTACATGCAAAGGTAAGCAAAATCTCCAAGAGACCGAAGGTTGTAAGGACCTAGTGACGTAAACCAATCCAGTTTTTCGTCTGTGTAGGAGTTTTCAGCGACGACATCGTTCCTTCCAAATGTACCCCAACGTCTTATGGAAATTTGTGGATATTTTTGATGCAGGTAGTAACAAAGTTCAAGCGAGCTATTATCCACAGCTTTTGCGAAAATTAACGGCACTAACGGAAGTCCAAAATGTAGTAATAATTCCAAACTAGCAGGGTGAAGTATTTCAAAGTCGATGCTGTAAATATGTCGTTCCAATAGTCTAAATTTCCACTCTGTCGCCATAATCTCTTTGAATTTTTGGTCATTGAATAACAAAAAAAACATAGAGTCGGTATTCTCTTTTGTCATCGCCTGCCATTCAACTAGATCTATTTGATATGGGTCACAGCCAATAAACATTTTGAGAGATTCTTTTCCGTGATGTTTGAAACAAAGTCTCAATCCAGGCATACCGGAAAATGATCTACCCGCCCAATTTATCTCTTCGTTATTGTAGAGGGTTTCGTGTGCCCACTGCATAACTCCTGTTTCGTTACTCCACAATGCGACAAAGTAGACAGTATCATAGTCCATGGGTACGCCATAATCATGTAATCTTTTCAGTGTCTCTAAATTCCCATGCGAGGCATTAACGCTGACCAAATCGCGATGTTTGACCCACTTTTTTAGAAGATCAGGGTAATTTTTTTTGTAATGGTCAAAAATTCTGGCATGTATCATAAGTGTGTTGAGCGGTTCCAAGTTTAGATCTTGATTCTCATCGAGTGTTTTTTCCAAGAGACTAACCCACCCATTTTTTACGGATTTGCTTACGACATCCGCTGGACCTTCATACATTTCAGAGTATCGGTGCATATTCAAATCGTTAAGTTTGAAAGCAGCTTTGGAAATCTGAATTGTCGATCTCAAAGTCATTTTTCGGGTTCCGAATATTTTGTGTAGCAAAACTAGGTCTCCGTTGAGTGCCATATGATTCACAAAGTCAAACCTTGAGCCGTCCGAGAGGGATTCCATCCAATCCAAATTGGAGCCCCTAACATCAAAACGGTTGGTGCAAATACGTCTTTCTTTGGTCCGTAGAGCACGACATACAACCAAATGACTGTTTCCATATTCTGGGTGAGAAGACAGCCACCCAAGGAGAACTTCAACAAAAACTTCGCCAGGTACACTCAAAGTGACGAGTGTATTTTCTTCAACTGCTTCTGCTTTCCTTCTCTTAGAACCGTTTCCTTTGCTTGAAACCTTGACGTCACGAGATCGTAGTTTCTTGTACAACCCATCTTCACTCATTTGGGTGTTTTGATTTTTGACAATCTAAAAAGATTATCAACTGCAAATTTCAAGCTGTTCGAACTTCGATACTACCGACGTTTTATTTGAAGGTGTTGCCTCTTACTGAGACGACTGACTGCTTTCACGGCAGCTTGAAATTTGGACTTATCACCGCGCAAGAATATCCGAACCACAAAGTCTTGAAAGTGTACTGGTAATACTTCACTGATTGCGTACTTTGGTATGTTGTAACTCTCATTCGCGTTGTGCTTGTCGTAATATCTGACAAGAGCAGCGGCATTTGTACTACCTTTGCCGTAATTGATTGCCGATCGGTGAACGATGATATCATCCGGAGTAAGCTGTACCAAACTCCCGTCAGTCACTTGGTAGCCGCAGATTTGTTCGCTGGTAAGAGACTGTAATTGCCCGACGTTCTCTGAATCTGTAATAAACCTGGCGACCAAAGGATAGAAATCACGTTGATCTATCCGTTTCAGTAGATTTCTGGCAGCAGCAGCCTCTTCACCCTGAGTTGTCTTGATGATATCGAAAATACTATCTGTAAACAAATGGTATCGCTCCAAGTCCCGGGCCCATTCAACCAAGTTCAAGGAGGGTTGAGCGGCAGTGAGTACATCGTAGATCATATGCTCTACCGCCTGTGCAACTTTGTGTTGATAAGCCCTTTTGTGCAGAAGAAACCGATTGTGGAGAAGTTCGTAAACATTGAGGGCTTCCTTTTCGAGAAAACAAATTTCTCCATCAATGACTCTGCTACAGTCGATCAACCTTTGGGCTCTAAACGTAGTGGAGAGTCCAAGGAGGTCAGCATCGCGTCGAATGTAATCGAATTTGTCCACATCAACTCCTGTCTTTTCATTGCTGACGATTTGTGACAACCAGGGTCTCCCTGGATCGACAATGTCACCCAGGATCATTCCTTGAACGGCTTTGATATCGGATTTGTCCCAATCAAGATTGTAGATTTCAATCAAATGATCGAAGAGCTTTCCACCCATGACCTCGTGATTCCATTCAGTGTGTCCGGAGGAGTGCATCCAACGTTCAAACGTGTGGGAGTAGGGTGCATGTCCTAGGTCGTGAACCAAACCAGCTGTTGTGACATTGAGAATGTCTTGATCGGAGATCTTCAATCCTGGTTGTCGTTGTTTGATCTGACGTATCCAGTTTTGTGCCAAGTAAGCAGTACCAAGGCAGTGCATAAAACGAGTTCCAACGGAGCCTGGGAATACGTAGTGTACTGGTCCGGTTTGTTTGATGTTACGCAGTCTTTGGTATTGAGGGGTGTCAACGATGTCGAAGAGTTTCTCTGGAAGATTGATTTGCGAATAAACAGGACATGCTAATGTTCGAGTGGTACTCCAGTAATTATCTTCACTCTGACCTTCTTCCATTTTGGAAAAGCTGAAATAACATTGGAAATAATTTTATATTTAAGATTATTAGGTTTTTGATATTCTCACTCCGGTAACATTCAATAATTTTGATGAGTGTATTCTGTGTAATTTACTTGGCGGACTACGAGGACCATATTGTTGGCGGAGTTTATTTCACGACAGTAGAAAAGGCCAACCAAGCAAAGGATAACGTTGCGAACTGGGCCTATCTACACCCTTCGGATTGCCAAGTAGAAAATATTGCACAATGGGATTACTACAAATCCGATACTGTTGAGCAAATAGTTGGAGATCTTACACTTGCTGATGATATGAAGTCCGAGGACTTACGAGAACATGTCTATCCTGGGAGGTGCTGGGAAAACGCTTTACTAGATTAAAGTCTTTTGTGCATCCGAAAAGTGAGTTTCGGTGGATTTTATTTTTTCTCTTCAGAATTGACTCCTTGCCCAAGCTTCAAAATCAACGTCGCTGGTAAGTTTCTCAGGTACATGTGAGATTTCTCGGTCAATTGAAGGCATTGTGGTTTCATAACCACGGTAGGGTCTGGAAGTGAAATCGATAAACTGAATTATCGGAGGTTGAAAGGAATACACCCCTGCTTCGGCAAGAAGACCTTTGACACTTTCCTCGTAGTCGAGAGTTTTTTCAATAATCTCTCGCTGTGCAGAGGCAATTCGAACGTTGTGATCGTGTAATTTTGCACGGTGACCGACAACACTGGATACATATCGTGATGCAGCTCCAGGTGTGTTAGACTCCGAAAATCTAACGTGACGAGTTCCAGGACCGGCACCTATCACTATCTCACAGAAGATACCAAGTGGTTCCCAGAACTCAGATGTATGTAGTCGTGAGTTCTCAGGTGTAAGTTCCAGTAAACACGGTAGCCCATTTCGAGTCATCTTGGACATAGCTTCTCGGAAATGCTTATCCGCATCCGGGATGTATTTCTTTGCTTTTTTACCCTTGACGAACTTCGGGTTTGGGTAAGGTTCAAGGTTTCGAACTCCGTAAGCAAACTCACAGAGACCTTTGATCTTTGCATCTTCCTCCGGAGTGAACTTTACCATTTGTGTTGTTTGTTTTCTGAAACTTCAAACTTACAGCTTAGAATATACAGGTGTTGTGATGAATGATCGACTTTTACCGAAGTTCTTGCACTCGAAATTCGACTTACTGTCTTGGTTGTATGAAAATATTCACTTTTTTACAAATCAGATTCAATAGCAGACACTGTGTAATTTGGTCCATTTCCGCGAGCTCTTGAGGGAAACATCATAAATCCTTCTGTATCGTTTGTATAACAAAACACAGTGCCATAGAACGGGTAATTGTAAATGTGACCCAAAGTGTACCAGACTATTTGCGGTAGCGTCCCCAGTGGGACATATATTTGTCTCGGACTTCCCTTCCAGTTTGAATCCAAATAGTACACTCGGTAAGAAATAACCCGCAGAAGGGACAGTTGATCGTGGTGAACTGTAGTTTTTCCGTTGCGTGTGACAGAAGCGCAGCCTGTGTGAAGTTCGACAGTGATAAGATCCTGTCCATCACAGGTGGTGTATTTTCCAAGAGAATTCAGAGTACAAACTCCGTCCAAAATTGGTTTCCAAAGACCTTCATCGGTTGCGTTAGATGGGGTTTTGACATCGTCACCAAAGTGAAAGTATTTGTAATCAGATCGGTTTGCGTAATCCATCGTGTTCGTGTCTTTTGATTTCTTGAAGGAGCCTAAAAAATTGGAAAGACTTTGAACTTGGATCGAAGTTCTATGCGTTGCTTTTTTCTCTAAGTCTTTGGACTGCTGCTTTCATTCGAAATTCGACTCGTTGTAAATAAAGTATAAATCAGTGGCAGGTTTCCACTTTGTCGTTTCCTAACTGGAATACAATGGATTCGGCATGCTACTCTATCTATCAACCCCATCTCTACAATCATTGGGGGTCTCCTAATCTTTTATGTTACAATATTTTAGAAAACCTTGGGTACAAACTTTCTAGTTTAGATATTACTGATAACCAGAACCTCGTCAGTGTATTTGTCAGAAAGGATACTACTGTAGAAATTGTCGGAGAGCGGCATGTCACCATCAACCACGAGGCTCATTCCATTGCCTCTAAGGGGTACACTGACACTCGTTTCTTTGTTATGGCACTTCTTGAACTTTTAGCGCAGAATGTTTTCTTCACAGTGCAAGGTGAAACACAGACTACCGATCACTACGTCGTTCGAGATTTGACTGATTCTGAAATCATCGATACGATCTGCTCTCGATTAGGCGGGGACGAATTTTACAATGTCTACTACTTCAATCACCGTGGAGAGAAAGTGATCATTCGAGAGTAGTGTGGAAACACCGGTCATAAACTCAACATCAATAAAACTCTCTTAGCTTACTCTAGTACGAAAAAGGAAGTGGTTTAATTTTTTGTAGCCGAGTTAGCGACTGAGGGCCAAGGACAGTCGGCTGAAGTGACACTTACACTGGATTTGGCTTTTCGAGCAGAGAAGAATTCCTTCAAGTCTCTCTTCAGTGTCTCCATTTCTTCCTTGGCGATGAACGTAGTGTCGCCCTTTGCGAAACCAGTAGCAACTACGAACTCCAATTTGGGATTCTCCAGTTGAGCGAGGATTGCAGCGGCTTGAGAGTTGCGCGTGCAGGTACCACAGTCTAGGTGGCCGGATTCGAGTTGTTCTCGACAACGCTTTTGTGTGTCAGGTATTTCACATTCTTCCACCACGGTCAGTAGTTTGCCGTCATCAGAGGAGATACGAACTACGTAGCAGATCTTATCCAAGGTACTAAGCATAGTTTCTACGACCTTGTCCAATGGGGAGATCTTTTGTTGAGTTGAAGTTTCGCTGTCCATGTTGTTGTTGCTTTTTGGAAGTGAAGTAAACAAAACCAAATACAAATTACAATTTCGACAAGTTTGACGAAGAAAAGATAATGAATACGAACTTCGGTAAATTTAGAATTGAAAAAAATACACAACTTTGACACAAATGCCGAAACACAAGTGTTCTGCTTGTAACAAGAAGTCTGCTCAACTTCACCCCTGCTCAAGTTTGACCTGTCCGACGCCAAAGGAAAAGTTCTGCACTCAATGTTTGGAAATTGGTCGATGCACTGAGTGTATAGTTGGTCATTGTTGCTTAGCGGATTGTAGGGAATTGGCTATAGGAGAGAGTGCGAAATGTAGAACATGCAAATTGAGTTTCTGCGATTCTTGTATAGATGAACATTGGGAATCATGTGGCAGTTTGTGGAAAGAGTTTGTAATACTGTACGCGAAGTCCCTTGAATCAGAGTAACCAAAAAATTAAAGCTAACTTCTGTGAATTTTATGTTGATTTATATCTAGAATAAAAATTATTTTAAACCACAACATGGACGGAGAAACGTTCGTATTACTGAGTGCATTTCACCTCAGTAATACAGTGGAATACAAATATGCATTGATTGTTGTAATGAACTTGAGCGCTTCGATTAGAAGGAAAATAATCGAGAGTGCTGATCTCTTTGCGAACAAACAGCTGAACGATCGTCTAAAACGGGCAATGTGTTACCCATCACATATACCCACGCTGTATAGGGCAAAGTTCCTTCCATTCACTGGATTCATTGAGTACATTGAGGACAGAATTTCGAATGGCGACTTTCGACCACTGAAGTTGTATTTTGAAAACCGCAAGAAGGATACGAGCTTACCCGCTTTGAGGATATGTATCGGCTGTGCGAAGAAGAGGTTTATTACACAACAACTCAAGGGCTATCTTCAACCTAGCGGACCGTGTGACTTAGAGAAAGTTGAAAAACCACCAGAACCAGTGGTGGTACAACCAAAGAGAAAAATAGCCGACATTGCAATCGGACCTGATGACCCTAGGTTCAACGTAGGGTGGATCAATGAAACTGCACCAAAGGTGCAACGGGTAATACGAAACGAACAACCAGGCGTAGAGCTTACTGAAGAAGAGAAAAATCGACTACTGGTCGAAACTTTAACACGGAGAGAACCAGTAGCCGATCCGTTTGAAGTCATGTTATACCGGTTGGGTTTAAGATGAAAATTTACCACACGTTTTGTAATTGTTGATTAAAGCGTGTATTTGAACAAACTCATTAAACAAAAAAAAATGTTTTCAATGGGTAACGAAGACCTCGGTTTGAAGTACGATACCGAGGATGGAAAACCCATTTGTGTCATTTACGAAAACGGTCAAATTGTTTCAAAGGTGCCAGTTGTACACCCGTCATTAATATTTGAAGTCCACAATTCCAAACTATTCTATCATGATCGAGGCTCTGGTGACTGGTTTCAAACAACTAGATTCTGGAATTTATGTACCGACCAGGATTCTGGGTTGACAGACTGGAAATCCGCAGAACTAATTGCCAGGATAGAGGGTAATCATCTAATTGCTGAGTTGGCTGCAATACGTTGTAGAAAATGCAATTTCATATTCATCGTCGGTTTACAATCAACTTCTTCTCACAGAGAAAAATGTATCAATTGTATCAGAACAAAGGTTAACAAGGTTGTTAGCAACGATGAATGAATAAAATAAAGTTCAGGGATGTTTAATTACTTCTTTGGGACAATAGAGCCATCCTTGATCTCAAAGTTTTCAACATTTTTTCTCCAGCCTGGTTGCTCTATGTCGAAGAGATCGAAACAAGATACCCCTTCGATGACAGGTGCCTGGAAACCTTGCCTAGCAAACGCGGCAAGATGCTCGGTAATTCTTGCGTTGAATTCGTACATCACGTGGGCAGTGCAGTCTCTCCAGAAGGCAGTTGGTTCAGGATCTGGTCTGGAAAGTTGTTTGATATCCAAGGGAGGTAATTTTGCAAAGGAGTAGACAAAGTAGTTTTCAAGATGTTCCCCTTCATCGTAGAGCACCGAACTGTATCGACAACTACATGCATTGAAACTCGGAATGAAGGTAACGAAAGGTATTTTGTGGGAAGTGTGGAACATTAGCCATCGTCCAAGCCAAGGAAGGTCCAAGTTGTACTGAATTATCAAAGCCAAGATTTTCTCGTCGAGTTGTTTGAGTGTCCCTGAGCCTACAAGTGGACCAGTGACAAAGTTCAACAAAAACTGAAGTTCGTACTGTCCGCGTCTCTCAACTCCAATGTAAATGAAGTAACAGATCAGATCGATTCTGTCCCATTCGCCTTGCTCGTATGCTTCCGGGTTGTGAGTTCGGAGCCAGTCAGCAGCTTCATGTCCGTATTGATCCCAATTAATAGTGAGTGTATTATTGAGTCCATCATTGTGTAACACTTTTGGGGTTTTAAAGTGAACCCCCAGTGTTTCAGCTGCGTAGTTACTCAGATAGGGCAATGAGTTGTTGACTGGTTTTTCCACTGCAATCTTAGCACTTTTTCGGACAGGGGATCTGGAGCGAGAGGGTTGTTTTTTCTTCTTTGGTGGCATTGTTGTTGGTTTGAGTTTGAGACTTCAAACTTGGAGGTTGGGATTTACAGATACTATAACGAAGGAATGACTTCCTCGAATTTCGATATTCCCCTTACAAATTAAGCGACCGTGGTCTAGTGGTAAGGCGGGTGACCCACATTCGGGCCCAGATGGGGGTTCGATTCCCTTCGGCTGCAATTATTTTTTTGATTGGGTGGTATTTTAAACACAAGAGATTTCAGTTTTATTCTCCCACCACGCAGGCCTCGGAGTGTGGTCATAGCTAGCGAATCTAGCTTTGTCAGCGATGTAAAATTTGCGGTAGATTTCACACGCTTTGCGAAGGTCAGGCTCCAAAATCGTGATTGCTTTCTTCTTGCCTTTGTTAACCACTAGTGGAACCGGTGTTCGCCCGCAATCTTCCAACTCGGGAGGATTTGCACGTAGGAAGTGCAGGTGACGTTCAGTGTCGTGTACTTTTTCGTAGCGTTTGGTATACTCGGCACAAAGAGCGAGGCCGTAGTCCGCACAGAGTTGGTAATTCGTTAATGATAACCCGGCCCATGTGATTACGGGGTGGCCTTTTTTCACCGGCTGGTAACCACGTGCTACTCCGTCTCTTTTGAACGGTGCCGAGAATCTCCAAGCTCCGATTGGGTCTTTCTGCCAAAGTACAGTGTAAAGCATCTGTGCAGCTTCGATAGGCATCTTGCGTACATGTTCATCACAGTGAGCCTCCGCGTTCTCTTTCATCGCGTTTTGCATCTCTACTAACCAGAAGAAATTCATTTTGAGTGTTTTGTGATTTGAGTCAAAGCGTTCGGAACTCTCATACTTTGGTAGA
>SXGU01258681.1_pt1 | contig 98972 bp, 67 predicted proteins | sample 3174531 | NCBI WGS metagenome assembly SXGU01 (sample SAMN11356863, study PRJNA531348) | freshwater metagenome | isolation source: freshwater sample F1-140 | place: China: Fuxian Lake, Yuxi | collected 2017-12-25
GCTTACGAAGGTCACCGCCGTCCCGTCGCGGCCCATGCGCGCAGTACGCCCCACCCGGTGGACGTACGTTTCCGCATCCTCCGGCACATCGTAATTGATCACGTGCGAGACACCGGCGACGTCGATGCCGCGCGCCGCGATGTCCGTGGCGACCATGATTTCGTATTTGCCGCTCTTGAAGCCGGCGAGCGCCTCCATGCGCTGGTTCTGCGAACGGTTCGCGTGCAGCACGGCCACGCTGTGATTGGCGGTCTTGAGCCGGCGCGCGATTTTGTCGGCGCCGTGCTTCGTGCGCGAAAACACCAGCACGCTGTCGAAATTGTCCTTCGCGAGCAACGCGAGGAGGAGGTCGAATTTCTGCTCGAAGGCGACCGGGTAGATCGCGTGGTTCACCGACGAGGTGACCGTACGGCTGCCGCCAACCTCGACGCGCGTCGGGTTGCGCAGCGCGAACGACGCAACCGCCTGAATCTCCGGCGGCACGGTGGCCGAGAAAAACAGCGTCTGCCGGTTTTTCGGACAGCGCGCGATGATGTCCTTCACCACCGGCAGGAAGCCCATGTCGAGCATCCGATCGACTTCGTCGAGCACGAGCACGGAGATGTCGCGGAGCGAAATCGATCCGTCCTTGAGATAGTCCACCAAGCGGCCGGGCGTGGCGACGATGATGTCGACGCCGCGCCGGAGTTCCGCGCGCTGGTTGCCGTAGCCGACGCCGCCGAAGATCGCCACCGCGCGGATATCGGAAAAGCGGGCGAAGTCGCGGAAGGCCGTCTCAACCTGGGCGGCGAGTTCGCGCGTGGGCTCGAGCACGAGCACCCGGGCGTTCTGCCCGCGGGCGTGCGCGCCGAGCTTCGTCAGGATGGGCAGCGCGAAGGCCGCGGTCTTACCGGTGCCGGTCTGCGCGGAACCGATCAGGTCGCCGCCGCCGAGCACGACGGGAATCGCGCGCAGCTGAATGGGAGTGGGATCGGTGTAACCGGCGGCTTGGACGCCGCGAAGGACCGTGTCCGAAAGATTGAGAGATTTGAAAGGCATGATGGCTTGGGTGAGGCGAACCGTGCCCGCGATGACGCGCGGGATGCGGCGTGGCCGGCGCAATCAGTGCGACAGCTCGGCAGGGACGCCTCGCCCTACCCCTGGAATCTATAAAATGAAAAAGGACGAGGCCCCGGAGGAGCCTCGTCCCTCGAAAAACCGTGTTAGTGAAACGCGGATGCTCAGTACCGGCGCTCGCCGCGATCGCGGCCACCGCCACCGCCGCCGCCGAAGCCGCGACCACCGCCGCCGCCGCCGCCGAAGCCGCGACCACCGCCACCGCCGCCGAAGCCGCCACCCGGGCGCTCTTCCTTCGGACGGGCTTCATTGACGGTCAACTGACGGCCGCCGAGGTCGACGCCGTTCATCTTTTCAGCCGCTTGCTTGGCCTCATCGCCAGTCCCCATGGTGACGAACGCGAAGCCACGGGGGCGACCGGTCATCTTGTCCATGGCGACGTAAACATCGGTCACTGAGCCGTATTGGCCGAAAGCGGAGCGAAGCTCGTCTTCGGTGGTCTTGAACGACAGGTTGCCGACGTATAGTTTGGAGTTACTCATCTGTGATATCTCGTAGATCCTCCGTCCGCTGCCAGTCCGTTCCCACAATTGGGTTTCGAAATCATCACTTAAGCCAAACGCTCAGCCAACGACTCACCAGATGCTGTCATCTAACGTATTCTCTAACGAAGACGGGTGACGGTGCACACGACTTCAGCCGAAGCAAGGGAATTCGCGGAGGACCAAACCATCTCCCGGTTGCCGGTGATTGGAGGTCTGCTTCGGAGGGCGCCGTCCGGGACCCTGAGCCTGTCGACTGGGCTCTGGCCGGCACCGTCGCGTCGGGATCCAGGCTCGGCGGCGACGAAGCGCAGCCCTCCGAAATTGAGTTGTCGGAAGCGTTCGCGGCACCGTCAGCCGGCAGAGGCGCCCAAACCGCCGGGCTAAATCGAATACTTCGCCCGCACGTCGTCCGGCAGCGGGGTGGCCCGCCCATTCGCGAGGGTGACCAGTGAGTAGTCGCAAAACCCGTCGCAGACCCGCTTGCCGGTCGGGTTCTTCTCAATCTCGAACGCCACGCGGCAACCGCTCTCCGTGAAGCGCTCGATCCAGCACCGCACCGTCATGCGATCGCCCCAGCTCAGGGGTCGCTTGAAGTGAATGGTCGCCGTGGTCATCCACCAGCCGAGCCCGCGTTCCGCAAACGCCTGCATCGACATGCCATAGTGTTTGTCCATCTGCTCGAACCGCGCCGCGAGCACATAGTCGAGATATCGGGTGCTGTGCACATGTTGGTAGAGATCGATGTCGTCGGGTCGGACGGAAAGCTCGGTTTCGAATTTGGAGTAAACGTTCATGGGCAGACGGGACCCAGAGAGCACCGGGGCGACCCGGAGGTCACGGACGAAAACTCAGATTATTCAAACAACCGGTCCAGCCGCCGCCGGTCGCGTTTGGTCGGCCGGCCGCTGCCCTGCTCCCGCGCCAGCACCTGCTGCACCCGTTGCTCCCGGCCTTTTGCCAACTCCTCCGGCGGCGTCAGATCGGCGCAGTAGCCCGCCACGAGCTTTGCCCCCACCCGCGAACGCGGCACGTCCACGACGCGCAGGGTGCGAACGACGAGGCCCTGCCGGACCTTGACGATTTCGCCCGGGCGCACGTCGCGCGCGGGTTTGGCCGTGAGTTCGTTGACCGTCACGCCGCCGGCGCGGCACGCCTCACTGGCCAGGCTGCGGGCTCGAAAGATGCGCACCGCCCAGAGCCACTTGTCGAGGCGCCCGGCGCTGGGCGCGGGGGAAGCGGTGGACGGCGGATTCAAAGCGGTTCAACTCTTTCTCACCCGCGGAAGCTCGCTGCGCAGCCAGTCGTCGAGCAGGGCCTTCTCGTGGCGCAGGGGATCGTCGCGAAACGACATCGTGATCTTCATCAGGAAGGCGAGGTCGCGGAGTTCGCGTTTGCCCTCTTTCACGACCTTGCCCTCGGCATCGGTCAGGCGAAAAACGAGATTGATGCGCGGTGGATAGAGATCCTTCACCACGCGAACATCGCTCCAGGTGGGACCGCGCCACGGCTCGAAATCACCCGCCATATCGATGTCGGTGAACGTCACGCTGAGCGTATGCCCCTCGGGCACATGATACTTCGCCTGCTCGAGCAGGTGGTCGCGGAGCTGTTGCAGGTAGGTGGTGCGATCTGGATCGCCCATCTGACTGTCGCGCACGTCGGTAAATTTCTGCGGCTCGAAAAACACCACGTTGGCGCGCGCGATGGTGCGGGGGGCCTCCGCGGCCGGCCAGGCGAGCGCCGGCGCCAGACCGAGGAGAGCCAAACGGGGAAATCGGTGGAGTTTCATGTACGGGGTGTGACGAACCGTAGCACAGAAATGTTCCCGCGCCAGCGCCGATGAAGCCGGAAACATGATCCGCGTCGTGCAACCGGGAGAAGCGTCCAGGGCCGGCGAGATCATGCATTGGGCGTTGACACGCCGTTCTCGTTCGAAAGTCCGCATCGGACGGGAAGCGATCGCTGTCGCCGACGAACGATCGCAGGTCCCGTCACCTGCTTCCGGCTGGAGCCGGGCAATCCGCGTGCGCCGATAAACCTCGGCCGCGCTCCCCTGCACAAAGCCCGCGTCGGCTGTCACGCGTTCACTCCGCCCAGCGTGCAGCGACGCGTCATTATTCGGTTGATACAGGACCAAGGGTTCTTCAGCAGAATCAAACGCAAGGGTTTGGCCCGTTCGGCCTGGCCGGGAACCGTGGTAGCCGCAACCGACCGCGCGAATTGGCAACCGCGGCGCTTACTCCTGCGAACCGCCGGACACGAGGTCCTTCACGGAGGGACGCAGCGTGGGCTCGGACAGGCGGTAGACGATCATCCGCGAATTGGAAAAGACGCGCGCGCCCAGCGGCAGTGTCACGACGGCGTCATCCTTCAGACTGCGATCGAGGAGCACATAGCTCGGCGCATTCGCCACAATCGCCGGATCCAGGGAGCGCCCCCGGTAAAAGAAATTCGCGGCCAGGCCCGCGCGAATCCGGGCGCGCGTCGTATCCATGATGTAGCTGGGGCCCTCGAACCAGAGCCGGCGCTCGGTCAGGGCCGAATAATAGAAGTGCACACCCATTAGGGTGCGGTCCAAGGCCCCCCAGTGATCTTTCCGCATGTTTTCCGGAGTGCACGCGTTGGCGACGAGCACCGCGTTCGACTCCGTGTTTTCCCGCACCCACAGCAACGCCTCCTGGAGTTCGCGCATCGATCGATCGGGCTGCACCTCGGCCGGCGTGTTGAGCCACTCGACGAGGCCGGGCCGGTTGCGCGACCACCATAACGAGGTCTGCACCCCAAGTGCACCAAAGAGCACCGCCGCTCCGCTGCCCACGACCAGCCGGGGCAGCCATGACGGCGGCCGCAACAGGCCGGCCCCACGACGATCGACCGGCAAACGACTGGCAAAGGGTGAACGGGAAGCCGGCCCCTCGGCCGGTGCATGCCACCAGGCCAGAATCCGTCGCAAGGCGGCGATCAAGAATCCGGCCGTGAGCACCGCCATCGGCAGCCGCATCATCAGGATCAGGTAGAGTTCACCGTAGCTGTTCAACTCCATCATCAGCCCCATGCCCGCGCTGGCCGTGAAGAAGGCGCCCAGCCAGCCAACCAGCATCGTGTCGCGTTTTTCCAAATCGCCCCAGACGAGGTAGGGGATCGCGAGCAACCGCACGCCGCACGTGCCGGCAAACACCACTGCGGCACACGCCAGCTGCGCCAGGGGCGAGGCCAGGGCGAGCGGCAGCACGTGGGCCAGCGCCTCCGTCCACGCCGCCAGGTGCAGTTTCCAAAATCCCGTGAGTTGAAACACATGGAACGGGTTCAATTTCGCTTCGCCCGTGCGCCAGGATGACATCGTTTCCAGATACACGACCAGGAATGCGCCGCCGAGGCAGAGGCCCAGGCCGATGACCCGCCGCGGCACCCGGCCCTCGCGCCACCAGCGCCAGATCGCCCACAGACCGAGCGCGCACACCATCGCCGGCAGCAACGTACCCTTGGCGCCCGTGCCCGCGGCGCCGAGCAGCACCAACCACCCGTAATGGCGCACCTCGCACGTCGCGCGTCGCACACAACCGTGCACGGCGAGCAGGAGCGCTCCACAAAAGATCATGCCGAAGAAAAAAGTCGGGCTGACAAACAACCAGCGCACAAAGAGCCCGAGGAACATCGAATCGCCGTAGCTCGGCGCAAACGACATTTCACTCGCCGCCACGAACAGCAGGGCCGCCCCCACCCCGCCCCAGGGGGTACGCGCGATCGCCCGCCCGAGCAGATAGGCCTGCGCCACCAACGCCGCGCCCATCGGCACATAAATCAGCCGCAGCAAGATGGTCGAGATCTCGACGTCCGTCATCCCCGAGACCGCCGCCGCGTGCACCATCATGAAGTAATGATACTGCAGGGGTGTCCCGGCGAGACTCGGATCGTCGAGCGGCCAGTTGTTCTTGATCACCGCCGCACGGCTGATCAGATAAACCCAGTCGTGAAAAATCGCGCGCGTCGGCAGGCCGTCCGAGAGCGGGGACTCGGCAAACATCTGGCTCGCCGCCATCACAACGGTGCCGAGAAACGCCGCGGTCAGCCCGGCCGCGACGCCGGCGTGATTACCCGCAATTCGCCACTGCACGGGCCATTCCCGCCGCGAGAAGCGCAACGCCAGCGCGAGAGCAAGCCAGCCGAGAGGGGTCCATCCGTAAAGCTCCTTGGCCTCCGCCGCCGCCAGACCGAGGTACGTGAAGATCTCCAGCGCAAATCCCGTCGGCAGCGCCAACGCCAGGACCTTGGCCAACGAGAGCGGCCCGCGGTTGACCGCGTACATCACCACCACCCCCGGCAGCGCCACGTAAAGCGCGAGATAGACCGCGTACGCCGCCACACTTTCAAATTCGTAGCCGCAGGCCCGTGCGATTACGAAGGCGGCGGCGGCGAGGAAGAGCAACGCGACACGCCACAGGCTCTCCGGTGCAACCACGGAGGACGACGAAGGGCCGACTAAACGCAGAAGCGACATCAAGTCGTGAAAGTTGGAGGGGAAGGAGGTGTGCGAGGTTTCGTCCGTGGAGGAACCCAGACGGAATCCGGACCGGAAGATCGCAGCCTTTGGTCCGAGATGCACCGATAATCAATTCACCCGTTCGTTGAAGGCAACTTTCCTTTTGGTCAAACTGCGATCTTCCCAGTCCGAATATTTTGCCCTCGCCTCGCGGACACCTTGCCCACGCCGGATCAGCCGGAACGATTGAGCCCCAACCGCAACCCCGACAAGTCGGGGTTGCCCGTGCAGGAAAGAAACCGACGGTAGGAGCGGGTTTATCCCGTGACCCTTCGTTCGGACTGAATTCCCATCGCGGCGTACAGCCGCTCCGCCAAACGGTCCAACGACGCTGTTTCCCAGGAGCCGCCAAACGACAGATTTCAAGATTCCCCAATCCCTTGTGTCGCGGTCTCGGATCGCGGTGCGAACAATCCGGCTTACGGCAGCTCGTAGACCTCCAGCAACGCCACGCCCGTCGACCCATCGGCGCCCGTCACCTGCACCGTGTAGTTGCCGGGTGCAAGATTCAGGAGCAACGCAGCGTCCGCACTCGCGTTGGCTGCGGCCGGCGCGAGCGGAAACGCCCCCGCTTCCGCACTCGCGAGCGTGATCGCCGCGGCGTTGGGGCTCGTGCTCCAATTGCTGTTTTGCGCCACCACGCGTTTCTGTTCGTCCAGCACCTCCAGCAGCGGCCGCAACAGCGCGCCGCCGACGCCGAACTGCGCGAGCCCCGGCCCCACCGCGCGCACGAGCATGCGCTTTGGCACGTTGCCCGCCACCGTCATGCCGCCGATCAAGGTGTCCGGGTCGCGGCCGGCAAACGCCCGCGTCGAGAGGTTGGAGAGCCGCTGCGCCAGATTCCCGGGGGCGAGATCGTAAATCTCGACGAGCGCATTGCCCTCGGCCCCGCCCACGCCGGAAATCTGGGCCGTGTAGCCGCCGGGCGCGAGCGTGATGACCAGCGCGGAATCGGCACTCGCCGGATTCAGAGCAAACATGCCCACGCTGGCAAACGCCGCCGCCAGCGACGTGGCATTGCCGCTGGAGGCCCAGCCGGTGTTGGTCGCCACCAGTTGGGCTCCCCGATAAAGGTCGAGTTTCGGCGCCGTCAGCGCCGTGCTTACACCAAACGCGACCAACGCCGGCCCGACGCCCCGCACCACGATCGGCCGGGGTGCGTCGCCTGAAATGACAAAGCCCACAATCGCCGCTCCGTCGCCCGCCCCCGCGCGCGCGCGCGTGGCCAGCCCGGTCAGGCGCTGCGCCGGAGCCCCCGCATCGCCGGCCGCCAGCATGACACTCACGCGGTTGCCCGCCGTCTGGGGCGTGACGAGCGTGGCGGAGCCCCCCGCGACGCCCGCCCCGAGCACGCCGGTCAAGCTCTTGCCGCCCGCCGTCGTGGCACTCAACCGGCCGGCAGAATCGACTGTGCCCGTGCCCGCATCGTTGGCGCCCTCGAGCACGACGACAAACACCTGGCCGGTGGCGCCAGTGATCACATCCACCGTGAGAGAATCGCCCGGCAACCGGAGTTGTTGATAGCCTGCGAAATTTTGGGCCACGCCCGTGACGGCGGCCCGTCCCCCGGTGAGCTGCGCGCTCGGTGCGGCGATCCCGCTCCGCGGATCCGGACCGATCGAGCCACTGACATTGCCCGCGGCATCGATGATCGCGTCGACCACCGCCGACCCCGACGTGGCCCGCAGCTGCCCTTTCGCGTCCACCACCGCCGAGCGCACCGCGAGCGTGCCGGCGAAGCCCGCGCCGCGCGCGAGGAAAACCGCCGTGCCGTTGTCCCTCACCTGCAGGGCAAATGAGCCGGCCCCGGCGATCGTGCCAAAATACGTGCCCGCAAAAATGCCGCGCGTCACCGTGAGCGCGGCGGTCGCACTCGTCACCGCACCGCGCGCATTGGTGACCCGCACCGCATACTCGCCCGCGTCACTGGTCTGCACGTTGGGCAACACCAGCGTGGCGTCCGTCGCGCCGCCGATGGCCGCACCACCCCGCAGCCACACGTAGGTGGGGGACGGCGATCCCGTCGCCGTCACGCTCAGCCGCACGTTGGTGCCCGCCGTCGCACTCTGGGCCGCCGGCGCCGCCTCGATCGCCGGGGCGATCTGCGGCGCAAAGCCGACCACAAACTGCGGATCGCGAAACTGTGCCGCCGTCGTGTCGTCGATCTGCCGGGCGTCGCGCAGACGGCCGCTGATGTCGAGCGTCGCGCCGGCGACGTCGGTCGACTTGTATTCCCAGAACTGGACATTCGGGGCGCTCGTGGCGTTGTCGAGCCGCCAGCCTTCGCGGGCGACGTGCGCCCCCAGGGCGCAGTTCAGGAACACCACCTGGCTGAAGGGCCACGTGTTGGCGGCGCCCGCGCGCGGATCGATGCGGGCCAGAAAGACATTCGTCACGCCGGCCGCCGCCGTCAGGCGGCAGTCGACGTAAACGTGGCCGCGCCCGGTCTCGCCGTTGCGCACCTGCGCGTAGAATCCGGTCGCAAGCGCCTTCAGCTCGCAGCGCTGGAAATAAGCCGCGCCAGTGCCCCACATGAAATCGACGTCGCCCTCGATCAGGCTGTCGGTGACGAACAGCGTGCCGTTCCAGAGCAGCGTGTCCTGGCGGCTGGAGAGATTGACGCGGTTGAGGATCGCGCGCTGGCCGTTGCCGCGCAGGGCCTCGGCCGGCGAACCGCCGGAGGGGGTGGTGTTGCGCAGGGTGAGGGTTTCGAGGGTGAAATCGTTCGCATCGCACGCGAACATCGCCCGGTTGTTCCCGCCATTGAAGTTGTTGTTATTTGGATACGCAATGACTGTCTGCGTCCGGTCCTCGCCGCGCAGGGTGACGAGGGGCTTGGTTGCGCCCAGGTAGACCAGCTCCGCGTAGGTGCCGCGCTTCACCGTGATCACAACCCGCGCCGTGTTCCCAACCGGCACATAGTCGATGGCGCCCTGCACGCTGGAAAAATCCCCGGTGCCATCGGCCGCGACGGTGACCGCCGCGGTGCCGGGGATCGGACCGGCGTTCTTGGTCGAAAACCGCCAGGCGGTCGTCTCGGTGCTGCCCGGGAAAGTCGCCCCGCTGCTGTCGAGAATCGCGCCGCTCTCGATCGTGACGAAATACGTCTGTCCGTAGGCCAGCGCCCCGGCGCGCGGATAGATGGCCAGCGTGCCGCCGGTCGCGATTGCCGGGAAGAAATTATACGGCGTGGGATTGGTGCCCACCAGCCGCGTGGACGCCGCGCCCAGATCGAGCGTGTCGACGATGCTGCCGTCCGACGCCCGTCCGATTCGAATCCGCCCGGAGAGGCCGGCCCGCACTTCCCGGTCGAACGTCAGCCGGAGCGGCGTGTCGGGATTCACGCCCTGGGCGCCGCCCGCCGGAAACCGGGTGGCGATGGTCATCGTCGAGGGCGCGGTCAGCACCGCCGGGTTGCTCGTCACCGAGCCCGTCGCGTTGGCCACCCGCACCGTGTAAGTGCCGAGGTCCGCGACGGTGACCGCGGAGAAGGTGAGCGTCGCACCCGTCGCGCCGGCGATCGGCGCGCCGTTGCGCAGCCACTGGTAGGTGGGGGCCCCGGTGCTGCTCGCCGCCGCCACACTGAACTGCGCGCCCTGACCGGTGTTCACGATCACCCCCGCGGGATGGACCAGAATCGCCGGCGGGGCGTTGACCGTGAGTGTCACCGGCTGGCTGACGGAACTCGTGGTGGCGTTGCGCACGACCACGGAGTAGATCCCGGCGTCGGCGGTCGTGGCGCCCGCGATCGTGAGCGTGGGGCCGTTGGCGCCGGGAATCGCGACGCTGTTTTTCTGCCACTCGAAGGTGAGTGGAGCGGAGCCAAACGCGTTCACGCTGAAGAGCGCCGGTTGTCCGGCGTTGACGACCAGCGACACGGGCTGCGTGTCGATCGTCACCGGGATGGGGGTGGCCGAGATGAGGACGGTGGCCGCGCTGCTGATCGCGCTGCCGAACGCGTTCGAGACGATGACACTGTAGGCGCCGCTCGTTCCCGTGGTGAGGCTGGCGTTGTTCGAGCCCGCCAGGGGCACGCTGTCGCGGCGCCACTCGTAGCTGAGCGGTGGCGTGCCGGTGGCAGTCACGGTGAGGGTGCCAGTCTGGCCCGGATTCAGGATGAGTTGCTGCGGCTGCGCCACGATGGTCGGCGAGGCCTGCGCGGTCGCTCCCGTGATCGAATCCAGCGTGAGGGTCACGGCCGCTCCCGTGGTGTTTTGAAACATGAACGCGAGTTCGTTGAACAGCGTGGCGGCCGGCACGGCGTCCGGGTTGGAATAGGCGGTCTGGCTCAGTCCATCGCCGCGCAGCCAGGCGCCGGCAACGTCGGCCCCGGTGTTGGTGCCGAGGGCCAGACCGCCGGCACTACGATTGAGCCGCAGCGTGATCGTGTATGGGACGGCGTCGGTGAGCGCGCCGGCGGTCTGCGTGGCACTGCCGGTGCCGAGGTTGGCGAACGAGGCGCCGGTGGGATTGAGCAGGCTCGCCGACAGGCCGTCGCCATTGCGCCGGCGCAGCTCGAGCAGGCTGCCCGTGCTGCGACCGTTGACCCAGACGAAGTAGCCCGCGTCATCCGCGAAACTGCCGGTCGTGAGTCCGCGGTTGAACAATCCAATCCCGATGGCGCGCGTACCCGCCGCGAGGTTCGACAGCCCGCCGCTCACCGTGAAAGTCAGCGAAATCGCCACGGGCGACGCGCTCGTGGACGAGAGATCGATCGGCACCAGATTGGTCGTGACCAGGGTCGCCCGCTGGCCGGCCGGCACGGTGATGGTCACGCGATCGCTCGTGCTGGTGACGGGCGAAAGCGTGTTTTCGTCGAACACCGCCCACGCGAGCTGCGCGCGCAGCGACCCGAGCCAGCCGAAGAAAAACAACCCAAACGCGAGCCCGGCGCGACCGACAGGGAGAAACGGATACGAACAAGGCGAAAGGTTCATGGAGGCGGGAGACCGACGGTTACAAGTGGGGACACCCGCGACCACCGCAAGATCGGCCGCGAGCCGACCCGGTGAGGAACGCCCGAAGTCGCGCCCGCCGCAATTCGAATCGCGGTCCGACCACGCGGATCTTGCGACAGCCATTAGCATAAGTCGGCGAGAAAACGCCGACGCGGGTAGCTACTACCCGGGTGGTTGCTGCGCATGGGGCTTTCGCTCGGCGCGGAGGGGCCCATGGTTGGGGGAGCGTTGGTGTTCGAAGTTCAGGCTGTTCCGCCGTCCCGGTCCGGGCTGGTGGCACGGTGTGACCGGGAGGGCCGCGCTTCTTTGTCATGCACCATCCAATCATCATTCAGGGCGGCATGGGAGTCGCAGTCTCAAACTGGCGGCTCGCGCGGGCGGTCTCGCGCATGGGCGAGTTGGGCGTGGTTTCCGGCACCGCCCTGGCGGTCATCCTCGCCCGCCGGCTGCAGGAAGGGGACCTCGAGGGCGACATGCGCCGGGCCCTGGCGCACTTTCCCATCCGCGGCATCGCCGAACGGGTGATCGAGACCCACTACATTCCCGGCGGCAAGGAACCCGCCGCGCCGTTTCGCCCGATCGCGATGCCCACCCAGCAACCGGGGTCCGCGTTGACCGAGCTGACGGTGGCGGCGAATTTCGTCGAGGTCTTCCTCGCCAAGGAAGGTCACGACGGAAAAGTCGGCATCAACCTGCTCGAAAAAATCCAGCTGCCGACACTGCCGTCGCTGTTCGGAGCGATGTTGGCGGGCGTCGACTACGTGCTGGTCGGTGCGGGCATCCCGCGGACGATCCCCGGCACACTCGATCGCCTGGCGGCCGGGGAACCGGCCGAATTCAAGATCGACGTCGAAGGCGCGTTGCCCGGCGAGGAGTTCATGTCCCGATTTGATCCCGCAGCCATCTGCGGCGGTCCCCCGCCCCAGCTGCGCCGGCCGTATTTTTTGGCGATCGTCTCCTCGGCCACGCTGGCGCTGACCCTGGCGAAGAAGTCGAACGGGCGCGTCGACGGTTTTGTAATCGAGGGCGACATTGCGGGCGGCCACAACGCGCCACCGCGGGGTCCGCTGCAACTCAGCGCGGCGGGCGAGCCGATCTACGGTCCGCGCGATGTGCCGGATCTGCAGAAATTCCGCGAACTGGGCCTGCCGTTCTGGCTGGCGGGCGCGTATGCGCGCCCCGAGAAACTGACGGAGGCCCTGGGGCTCGGCGCCACGGGCATCCAGGTGGGCACGGTGTTCGCTTTCTGCGACGAGTCCGGCATCGATCCCACGATCAAGGCCCGGGTGATCGCCGCGAGCCGCGCCGGCCAGGCCACCGTTTTCACCAATCCGGTCGCCTCCCCCACGGGGTTTCCCTTCAAGGTTTTCCAGCAGGCGCAATCCGTCTCCGACGCCGATTGCTACGCGGCCCGTGAGAGAATCTGCGACCTCGGCTACCTGCGACAGCCGTATCGGAAAAGTGATGGCAGCATGGGCTATCGCTGCGCGGGCGAGCCGGTCGAGGACTACTTCTGCAAGGGTGGAAAAATCAGCGACACCGCCGGCCGCATGTGTCTCTGCAACGGTCTGGTGGCCACCGCGGGCCTGCCTCAAGTGCGCGACGGCGAGATGGAACCTCCGTTGGTCACCGCGGGCAACGACGTCTCCGAGGTGGCGCGGATGGTCCGCAACGGCGCCGAGCGCTACAGCGCCGCGGACGTCGTCCACTATCTGCGCGGGGTCGAACGCAAACCGGCCGTTTGAGGCGAGTCGATGTGATTAGAGGTGGAGGCGTTGCAGTGAAACGCTGGTGGCGGGTTGCGGCCACCCGCCGCGGCATGAAAAAGCACGCTAGAAAACCACCCCTTACTTGGGGTGGGCGCTCCCCTTGAATGGGGTGGTTTCTGGTTCTGCAAATTACGTTGCGTTTGTCGATGATGGGCAGGCCGAAAACGCGGCCCTCGCTATGACAACCGCGACGCAACACCGCGACGCAACACCGCGACGCAACACCGCGACGCAACACCGCGACGCAGTTCCAGGAGGTCATCCAGCTCCGCAAAGCATCGATCGGCGGATAGGATCGCGCGACGAGCGAACGAGCGCCGTGAACGCCCCGCACGATCTAAATAATGTGCAGGCGACGGTCGGCGATCGTCCGCTCGACTCCGGAATCGTCCGCCGTGACGGGCGGACCGCTGCCATAGCTTGGGTTGAGTCGCCGCTCGTTGCAGCCTTCCAGTCGGGGGTGTTTCATTCCACCGGCCTGCGGCTCGAGGTATGGCCGACGGAAATGACCGAGACTCCGTCGTCGGAGCCGTTCCGCGCTGCGCTTGCCGGTGCGTGGCCGAGGTGTGCGCTCTGCCGGCGGTCGTGGGCGCTGGCCACACCACCGCCAGACGACGGACTCGAAACGAGGCACTGCCGATGTCTGCCAGGCCTGATCGGGCGTGCTTGCGCGGTGCATTTCGAAGGCCGCCGCGTGGCAACGCTATGGAGCGGCCCTGTCTTCCTGCACCGGCCCTCGGAGTTCGCCGGTGCACGCGCATTTGGAAATCCCGGGGTCGTCTTGAGCCCCACGCGGCAGCGCCCCGCGCGCGAAACGTACGCCAGGATCCCCGTGGTCGCCGCGCAACGGCTGGATGCTGCGATGCTGGGGCTCGCGGGCCTGGTCGGCTCGCTGGTGGCAGAGCACGCCCTCCGCGAACCAGGGAATGGTCGACGCGTCGAGCCGCTTTCCATGATCGCCGCACGGCGGTTCGTCGAGGAGCATCTCGATGAGCCTATCGCGCTCGTCGCGGTGGCGCGCGAAGCGACCCTCAGCCGGTTTCACTTCTGCCGCGTGTTCAAGCAGTGGTCCGGTCTGACGCTCACCGAGTATGTGACGCGCCGGCGGCTGCAGAAAGCCCTGGCGCTGCTGGCCGACCCGGGAAAACGCATCACGGAAATCGCGTTGGCGGCGGGCTTCGGATCGATGGCGCGATTCTACTGCGCGTTCAAACGCGAAACGGGATTATCACCGATCGAATATCGCCAGAGGGAGCGCTGCGGCGCTCCAAGGCCGTAGATTCTTCCTGTTCGGGCGAGAAAACAGCAATTGACGAGAGAAAGAGCAATTGGCGAGAGGCGGAATGCGGGACGTTCGGGTACAAGTGACCCATGCCGCCCGCTCTTTCCCCCATGTTCCACGTGATCCGTCTCCCTGTGGCCGCGATGCTGTGCGTCGCCGCCGGCGCGCACGCGCAGTCCCCCACACCCACAAGGCCGGCGACCGGCAACGGCAGCGCCCGGCTGGCGGCGCCGGCGCAGTCGTCGCTCAACCTGCCGCGGCTGAAGGCGCGCGGCAATCCTCACGACGCCAACGTGGTCGCCAAGGCCCAGGCAACCATCGACGATCTTCCCACCTTGGGAAAACCCAATGTGCGCGAGGCCACGAGTCAGAACCTGCGCTACCTCACGATTGATGCTGGCACCAGTTGGTCGCGGGCGCTGCGCGGCGGTCCGAAGGACACCGTGTTTGTTTCGTTCCTGGCGTACGGTTCGGAGGGCACCGTGATCGACGCGGCCGGGGCGCGTTTGCAAATCAAGGCGGCCAGCCGGCCCGGCTATGCGCAGCTCCAGATCGGAAAACCCTCCCAGCGTGGCGTAACTTGGATTCCATTCGGCGGCCCGATCAAGATCGAGACCCACGGCGGCAACCCGCTGGCGACGCTGCCCGTCTTGACCGTGCGGATCGATCGCTCGGCCAGGGTATGGGATCTGTACCTCGCCAACCGGCTCGCCCTCGCCGACCAGCCGCTCGCGAGTCTGCCTCCGGGAGCTCCCAATCAGTTCACCTTGCGGGCGGGTGCGGCCGGCGCGTTGGTGAGCGGGTTGACGAGCGCCGACGAGAACCCGCTCTACGAAGACGAAAACGCCAACGGCATCGACGACGCATTCGAGCAACAGAATCGCGGCGCCCTGTTGGCGGCCAAGGCCCCCGCGGCTGAACGCTCTGCACTGGCGCGGCAATGGCAGCAGGACCAGCAGCGCCGCCAGCTCAAACCCTGGCCGGTGCAGCGGCCGCTGCCCGACGGGGCGCCGGGCTCTCCCCGCCCCAAGGGCTGAATCAGTCGAAGCGGTCCGCGGCCATCCTGTTGTGAAACCCAAGTTCCCCGTCGGTTCTTTGCGGCGGAATACCGGCGGAGATTGAGAATATCCCAATGAAGCATTCACTTTCATCCTTAATCGACCAGCGGGCGGCCCGGTGCGTGCGGCACGGTGGTCGGAGGATCCTCGCGATTCTGGCGCTGGTTGCGACGACGGCGTGGGCCGCGGTGTGGGTCGGGGGTCACTTTGAAGCTCACTACGTGGAATCTCCCACTTGGATTTACGGTTGGATTGAAGGACATTGGACCGACCCCGTGGAGATTCCGGAACAGACGGAAACCCAGTGGGTGGAGGGTTAGTGGGAAGACCAGTGGGTCGAGGCACACATGGAGCAACAATGGGTCGAGGGCCATTATGACGAGCAATGGGTGGAGGGCCGGTGGGAAGACCAATGGGTTGAAGGGTACTGGAACGAATCATGGGTCGATGGGCAATGGGTCGACGAATGGGTCGAGGGCCATCCGGAAGACCAGTGGGTTGACGGCTACTGGGACGACGACGGCAACTGGCAGGACGGGTATTGGGAGACCGTGTGGGTCGATGGCTACTGGAATTCAACTTGGGTCGACGGGTATTGGGATTCCTCCTGGGTGGAAGGGCACAATGAGACCGTGTGGGTTGACGGATATCTGGACGCTACCTGGGTCGATGGTTTCTGGGAAGACGTTTGGATCGATGGGTACACCGATTCCGCTTGGGTGGAGGGATACTGGGACAGTGTGACGATTCCAGCGCACACGGAGCCGCCAGTGTGGGTGCAGGGGTACTTGGGTTGGACCCTGTATCCTGGCTACACCGAACCAGTGTGGATCGAGGGTCAATGGGTGGGACCATGGACATGGACACCCTTCGACGAAGTGGGGAACTGGTATCCAACCTCGGCTTGGAGTCCCGACACGAACACGGTGCCGGCTCCGCAACCGTTCCCGCAAACCTGCGCGGCGGCCCGCGAACATCGAACCGGCGAACGCAACGAAGCCGGCGGCGAACGGAACGTAGCGGCCTCACTCGAGACGGGCGGAACGCTCAGCCGCCCGGCGATCGGCACGGGCACGACATCACCCGCGTCGGCCCCGGTGGTCGGCGGCGGTTCCGCCAGTGGCACGGTGGGAGTCGTTTTCTCCTCCGGTATCTCCGCCACCAACTCGCCGACCAGTTATGGCGCCAGCGGCCTGCCGGGCGGGCTGGCGGTAAGTTCGAGCAGCGGCGAGATTGCCGGCATGCCGACGGAGGCGGGCACCTTCAGTGTTTCCCTGACGGCGGCCAATTCCGCCGGCACGAGCAACCCTGCGACTCTCGTGCTCACCATCGCGCCGAGCGGAGCGCTTCCGGTGGTCAGCGGCGGTTCCGCCAGCGGCACGGTGGGGACGATCTTTGCCTATGATATATCCGCCACCAACTCTCCGACCAGCTACGGCGCCAGCGGCCTGCCGGGCGGTCTCGCAGTGAATTCGGCCACGGGACATATCAGCGGCACGCCGACGCAGGCGGGCACGTTTAGCGTTTCCCTGACCGCCACCAATTCCGCCGGCACCAGCGGTACAGCGACGCTTGTCCTCACCGTTGACGGCGGTGGTGGCGGCGGGGTGACGACCTACACGCTGAGTGTGGTCAACGGCACGGGCGGCGCGGCCGGATTGCTGCCGGGTGCCACGCGAACCATCGTCGCCTCGGTGCCCGCCGGCGCCCTGTTCACCGGCTGGGAAATCTCCGGACCCGCCACGATTCCGCCCTCGCGGCTCGGCGCCACTCGCATCCTCACCATGGGAACGGGCAATGTCACGGCCACGGCGACCTACCAATTCCCGGGCTCGCAGCCACTCTGGTTCGATGTCAACGACGACGGCATCCGCGACGAGGTCGCCACCCGCGGCATGCTGGGCTTCAATTACGCCATCTCGGACATCTGGACGACCTACGATTACGAGAGTGACAACTGGGACATTTTCTTCGATTGGCGGGACCAGTATTGGCCCGGTGGGTTCTCGATCGACGGCTTCCCGAACCTCTGGCTCTACTCCCGCCCGCCAGTTGTCACCAACATCACCACCTGGGTTTCGGCCGATGCGCTGTTCGACGCCGAGACAAACGAGCAATACGCGATCATGGGTTGGAACAGCGCCGGGTACTGGGGAGACTACGCCAGCATCATCTTGCAGGCCGGCCACAATCTTCATCCCACGATTTACCTCCCAAGTTTCCACGCCGAGGACTTTCTCGCGTTTCAGTTCGTCCGCGCCCGCATCGGCCTGCCAATTCACAGTTTCCAGATCAATGGACTGGCCTCGGTTGCCATCGGGGGCGTCCAACTGCTCTCCCTGCCGGCGACGGGCGGCGCCACCGTGAGCTTGAGTGCGAAGAACGTCCTCGGCAAGCTGCTGCAAAACGGCCCCCGGATTGTCTGGGAAGTCTGGGATGCCATCAACAACGTGAGAATCGGAAACTCCACCTTGGGCGACGTCTTTGATGTTCAGATCAACGCGGCGGGACAGTGGCGGGTCGTCGCAAGACTCGATGATCGAACCGGAGTGTCGTTCACGTTTGATGCCCAGCGCCCGACGACGCCGGTTTTCATTACACCGGCTGGCGACCCGGTGAATGCACCCGTTGAAGCGGGAGATGTTCCGAACAGCATTCCCGATGGCGCCAACGAATTCACCTACTCCAGCGGTTCGACCGGCGTACTGACCGTTAAACTGAAAGCTCGTGTTCCAGGACTTCAAAGCCTGTCCGCTACGGATCAAGCCCGGTACAAGTTTATCGTCATGGGTGTTGGCGACTCTGTCATGGCATGGGATCCGACAAATCCGCTGGGCCAGCCCACGATCAGCGGCGACGTATTGGAGGCAAAGGTGGCCTTCGCAGGATTGCCGACGAACAACTCTGCGTTTGGACCAAAGACGGCCCGACTCGCGTTCGGCGGTGTGCCGGTCGTCGACCAGTCATTCGAGGTTTTTTTCCCAACGCAACATACCAATCATCCGGGCGGCCAGTATGGAAGTCCGAATTGGTATTATTATTGGATGCAGACGCCGGCCAATAAGACCAATAATACGCCGACGATCTATAACAACGGCTCCAGGTCGTTTTATAATTTCCCATTCGAGGACAAGATATATTTGAGCAACGATGCCGCTTCTGTAGGAAGCGCGCTCCAGGGGACACCGGTCGGGATCGATTATTTTGCGTGGACCACGGCTCATGAGGCGAAGCATAGCACACAGTTGATGGCGTTTTGGCCCGGCGGATATAACGCCGCGCTGGACAACGATGGTCCATCGTATCTTCGCTCCAAAGGGGACGATATTCCCGACGGCTTGGAAGCAACCTACATGCCGGGAAGAAATTACGACCCGACCAAATACGCGACGTTTCCCGACGAGGTCGGCTACGGCCAGAATCCGATTCCCGACCGCGAGGACATAGCCATGCGCTCACAGGTCGGGCCGCCGTACGAACTTCATCGCATGTGGGAAAATGGCAGCGCCAACGACAGTGATTGGGCGAATCCGGGGAAAAACAGCAAGAACCGCCTATGAGAATCGCGACTTTGCGGGCCGTCGTCCTGTGCGTTTTGTCTCAGGCGCTCCTTGGCGCAAACACTGGAGAGGATTTCCCTCTCGTAATCAACGGCATTATTAGAATCGCGTTCGAGAAGAATGCGGAAAAGGGCCTTGTGCTGTTGGAGCAGATTCAAGGCTTCGATGCCTGGAGTTTCGGAGGGGGCGTCGGCCCGTCGGATCGGACCACTCTGATGACAATAGCGTTGACGTCGTTTGAAGGATTTCTGCCATGGAAGGATAGCGCCTCGTCGTCGATAGGCACGAATTCCGCGTCGCAAATTCAGCATTGGATGCGGGCCGACCCAAAGTCGGCCGCAGCTATGGCGGCGATGTTGACCTCGGCCGACCCAGTAGCTCGGTGGATGGCCTGCGAAAAAATGAAGCGAGAGGGAACCGTACCGCCGGAAGTGATGCCCGCCTTGGGACGAATGGTCCTCGAAGACGAGCGCCTCCTCATTGTCAAACAGGCGTTGGAGCATGTCTTCGACGCCCCTCTTCGGCGGGAAGCGCGAGAATTGCTGAGACTCGCCGGTGAAGAGCCGGTTCCTCTCGATCAACGGAAGCTGAGCCGCGAAGGCCTGGCGTGGTTGGGTAGGTTGTATATTGATCGGGTTAACGATCGGATCGCGCGCTTTTCAATCGAAAGCGCATTGAGGCAATTGGCTCCGAAAACGCCGGAGATTATAGCGGCGCAAAGTCGTGCGCAAATCAATCAATCGGCGGAGTATTTTCTGACTCTGTTCCAAGGGCTCAAGAACGACGGCGCATCCGTTTTGCGCGACAAGTCGGCTAATTCAAGAGTTCAGATTGAGGCGGCGCGGGTTGAAGCTCGGGGCCAGCGTCCCAAGACCGGCGGAGCGGTGCCGCAACCAGCCCAACAAGCCGCTGTAGAAAGCGGAGCGGCCGGCATCTCGCCGACATCGGTCGCCGGAGCGATTCTGATTCTGGTGATGCTTGTCGGTGCAGTCTATGCGCTGGCACGAAAATGAACCGGTTTTACGACTCTTGAGCCGCGACTGCACCACTTCCGAGGTGTAACATACAGCGGCCCCGCTCGATGAATTATGAAATACGCCAAGCGAATACTAAACACGTCAGGTCTTGACTCTTGACACAACGCGCCGCCCCGCGGCCTCAAAACCTCCCATTCCATGAATGCATCGCTCAAGAGAACATCCCTCTCGATTTCGTCGGGGTTCCTTGCCTTCGGTTTTCTGCAAGCGCAGCCGGCGCCTTCGGCAGCCAGAAGTCCGGTCTCACGCGGGTTGCCGCGTCTCGCTGACACCGGCAAGCCCGGGGCGGTTCCTCTGGCAGTCAGCAAATTCGCCGTCGATGATCTCTCGAGCGCCGGGAGCGCGGCGGCGGCAAGGAGCCGCAAGGCCGGTCTCGACGTCTTGACCGTCGGCGCCGGTACCGAGTGGTCGCGGCCGCTCCGCGGCTTGGGTCGCGAGTCACTGTTCGTCTCGTTTCTCCTTTGCGCCACCGAATCGACGATCATAGAAATCGCCGGCGCCCGACTCGGAGTGACCCTCAGTCCGGCTGACGGGTATCTACAGTCCATGTTCGATGAGCCGGACAGCGGAGGGCTGCGGTGGCGTTCCCTCGGCTTGCATGCGCCGATCGGGAAGTTTGCCGGCGAGGAACGGGTGTCCCTGCCACTGTTGACGGTTCACTTGGACCCCGTTGCCGGTGTCTGGAGCCTCTACGCGGGGATGCGGCTGGTAGCGGCCAGCCTGCCGCTGATTACCGGGCCAAACATTCAGCACAAGTTCACGCTGAAGGCGGGAAAAGGCGACGCGTGGGTGTGCCAGTTGATCATGGCCGACGAGAACCCGCTCTACGAGGACGAAAACGCCAACGGCATCGACGATGCGTTCGAACGCCAGCGACGCGGATTCGTGCTGGCCGCGAACGCATCCCCGCTGGAACGTCGCGCTTTGGCCGAGGAATGGCGGACGAGTCAGCGCGCGCTTTCGCCGCCGCCGCTTTTCGGCCGGCGACCGGTGCCGGACGATGCACCCACAGCGCCCCGGCGGGGAATCTGATCCGGAGACCCCAGTTTCGTTTTTCGGCGCCGATCCGACGGGGTCAGCGTCGAATCGTCCGCCACGATCAGCGCTTTGCTGTGTGGAGGCATTGGAATAGCTGACCATGTTCCGAGCAAAACGTGCTGTTCGGGTCGTGCGCCTGCAGGGCGATGGCGCCACCCGCCGGATCGGGCGGGCGTCTCGCGCGCGCCAAGCTGTTTGCCCGCCTCACCGGTCGTCATCGTCAATGTCCAGCGAAAGCGGCGCGAAGGCCGCGCGCTTCACCCCGGGATACGCTACCGTCCACCCGCGGGCATCATGCCACAGAATCTTGTTCAACGCATCCGTCGGCGCGGCATCCGGAACATCGAAGCGCATGTTGGCCGACGCCAGCGCTCCCTTGCGCGCTTCGCCACTCAGCGCTTTTGCGGGCGGATTCACGTCGTCGAGCGATTGCTTCGGCACCACCGCCGCATAGGGCGAGAAATCCGCGACGTCGTGAAAACTCGCCCGCATGTCGTTCGCGATCAGATCGAACAACGACATCGTCGGCAGGCCGAGGATAAGCTCGATCGTCTTCGCGATGCTGGGATGGGCATAAAACGTCGAGTCAATGTGGCCGCGCCGCACGTACGGGCTCAACGCGAGCGCCACCGTCCGGTGCCCATCGACATGGTCGACGCCGTTCTGCGCGTCATCCTCCACCACGAAGATCGCCATCTTTTTCCAAAATGGCGAATGCGTCAGCGCCTCCACGATCTGCCCGAGCGCCAGGTCATTGTCGGCGACCATCGCTTTCGGCGTGTGGGCTCCCGGGGCGGTCCCGCGCGTGTGATTGCTGGGCAGCTGCAGAAACACGAGGTTCGGCATCTTCCCCGCGCCTTCCCATTTCTTTAGCTCCGCCAGAAAAATCCGGGCCCGCACCACGTCGGGAATCTCGGTGGAATAGCCCGGAAAATTGCGCGCGAGCAGCCCGTCGAGCGGTTGGATTGGCGAGCTGGTCTTCCATTCGGTCGCAAACGTGTCGCCAGCGCGCCAGCGCTGCAGCAGCGCGATGCGCGCCCCGGCGCCCAGGCCCGACACCCGGGGGGCAAACTCTCCAAATACCTGCGCCGTTTTTTTCGCGCGAAGCGCGTAGTCCCACAGGAATCCGCCCGATGAATACGCAATCGGGTCCGTCCCGTCGAAGGGATAGCTGCGGCCGTCCCAGCCGGGCCACATCGCGTAGGGGCTCTCGTTCGCCTGCGTGATCCACTGGTGGCCGTCGCCGCTGTTGCCGCCCGAGGCGTAGAAATTATCGAGCACCACGAATTCGTCGGCCAGCCGGTGCTGGTTCGGCGTCACGTCCTCGCCAAACATCACGAGCGACGGATCGCCGTTGCCCTTCTTCAGGTCGCCGAAAACCTGATCGTAGGTGCGGTTCTCCTTGATCACGTAGACCACGTGCTCGATGAGCGACGGCTCGCCGGCCCGTCGCGGAATCGCCGCAGGTTTGGCGTTGGCCGCGGCCGCCGCCGTCACCGCGGCCGCCGGCGGCGTGAGCGGCAACCGGTTGTTCTCCGCCACCGCCGTGCTGTAGCTCGCGAGTTGCGCGGACTCCGGCACCGGCAGCACATTCACGCTGCCCCGATACGAATGCACGAAGCGCTTGAAAAAATCGTCGCGCCACCCGGAGCCGACACCAAGCAGGGTCGACACGGCGAGCAGCGTGTTGTCCGGGTTCAACGCGAGCCCGTTGGGATACCAGGCCGTCGGGATCAGCCCCTGCGTGACGCCGTCCGCCGTCCGCACCACCGCGACCGCATTGATCCCGCCGCACGCCACAAAGAGCGTGGCGCCATCCGTGGTCAGCGCCAGCGCCGTCGGCGCGACCCCGCGCGCGGCGGCGCCGAACGGCCGCAATGCGAAAGTCTGCACGACCTGATCGGTCCGCGTGTCGACGACCGACACCGAATCGCTGTTGCCATTCGCGACGAACAACCGGTGCCGCGCTTCGTCCCACACCAGCGCCACCGGGTGCAGTTCCACCGCAATCTGCGCCACCGGCTGCAGTGTCGTGAGATCGATTTTCGTCACCGTACCCGTGGCGGCGATGCCCCGGGCGTCGATCACCACCGGATCGGACTTCGGGGTGTGGCCCGTCGGCGCGGTCTTGTCTCCGGGTTGCGGCTGGCGTCCGCCCCAATTGCTGACGTAGGCGATTGTGCCGTTCGCACTGATGACCGCGCCGACCGGAGCCACGCCGGTGGGCACGGAGCCGAGCGCGCGGGAAGACTCCAGATCGACCACCGCCGCCTTGTTCTGCGCGATGATCGGAATCACGGCGAGCCGCTGACCGGCGGAATTTTTTTGCCGCGCGAGCGCCACGGTGCCCGGCGTATAGCCCCCAAGCCCACCCGCCACCAGGCGCGTCACGCCGTTCTCGACGCTTTGCAGCCGAACCTCCTTGGCACTGCCACTGCTGACCAGCACCCGGCCCGTCGAATCCGCAGCCACGCCCTGCAGCCCTGGTTTGCCCACGAGCGGAACTGAAGTCACCACGCGGTTCTCGCGCCAGTTGATCCCGACGAGGTCCTTCGCGGTGAGCGCCCAGATTTCATCCGGTTTCGCCCCGAACGCGACGCCGTAGACGCGTCCCTCGAAGACGCTCTGCACGCCGGCGGGTGTGGTGTTCTGGCGTGTCACGATCACTCCGGGATCGGTGACGTTGCGCACCGGCTTGGGATCGCGCGAAGCCGCGAGCGCGGCAATCGTGACGAGGGCGAGGGCAACGCAGCCAAACGAAACGCGGCGGATATTCATGGGGGGGGGTGAACATCACGCTGCGTGAAACGCCGCCGCAGCGGAAGCGCGAATTCGCGTCGCGTCATCGCAACTGACCCAAGCTCGGCCGTGCGGGCGCAAGATGTTCCCGTTCCCGTCAGCGCGCAAACTTGGGCACCACACCCCGGCGGTCGAACTCCGCCTCCAGTTTCAGCGCGTTGCGAAAATCCTCCTCGACCACGGTCCACGAGCCCGCCGCCGCTCCAAAGGCGCCAACGGTGATCGTATTCATTCCAACCGAGAGGTGCACCCGGAGCCCGAACAGCTGGGTAGCGCCGGGCTCGGCGAAACGCGGATACGCCCGAATCGGGTGATACAATTGGTCCCACTCGGCGGGACTGTAACTGCGGCCAACCACGATGCGCGGAGCGCCCTCGGGGATGACAGTCAGGGTGAACTCCAATTTCGCGAGCAGCGCGACGAGTCCCGCTTCTCCCTCGAAGGGAAGGACGCACAGGAGGGTGTCGCAATCGTTGGCGTGTCCACCGGCGGCCCGGTGGAAGGAAAAGTGCCGCAGCTGACTCTGCCAGCGCGCGACGGTGCGGTCAGTCGGAGCGCGAATCATGGAAATGGCACGTGCGACCGCAGCACAAGGTTGGCCGGCCGGAGCCGGTCACCGGGGCGTATCGGGTCGATCCGATTTCGACTGGCGGACTGAAATCACCATTTGGCGGTGCATCAGGAAAGCGATCATCACGGGCGTGGCGGCAAAACTCGCACTGATCGCTCCGACAATCGTGCCCTTCCCAAATAACGGCACGAGGGCCGCGAGCCCAAGCGCCAGCATCGAAAAAAAGGCGGCAAGAGATTTGAAAGCGACCATGCTGGAGATCGCGAGGATGAGCGCGGGGCTCGTCACCTGAAGCGGAACGACTGCGCAGATCGCGGCCGAAACGAAAGCCACGGGAGCGAACGCTCCTTCCGTGGGCCGAAACGCCCCAATCATCAGGCCGAGGGCAAGGATCCCCACAAACAGCGCGATCCCGGTGACCATCCACGCGGAGGAAAATGCCGGATAGGTGCCGGACTTTCTAATCAGCTCGAGCGCACTCACGAGACACCGCATTCCAACATAGGCACGGGCCAATTCGATCCAATGCCCGCGCATATACAGGACGTTCCGCCACATCCGCCACCAACTGCGGTTGCGCAGCGTAATTTCCAGATTTTCAATGGTCCGGTATTTGACGTTGCCCGGGAAAAGAAGCGGCACGGGTGTCAGCACCAGCAGCAGACCAATGGCCAGCAAAGGCCAGGGAGAGGAGAAATCCATCTGATTTTCGGAAAACCTGAGAGCGAGGATGGTGGCGGTGAGTGTTGACCCAGCAACGCCTGACGCCACCGGATACCGCTAGGTAAGACGGCTAGATCAGCAAAAATGCAACACCTTTGACCGCGCATATTTTCCAGAAATATCGACCGGTGCCGGCCGGTGAAGTACCCCGGGCCGCGGCTGGATCATTTCGGCGTTCGCGTCCCGCGAGTCGCACCGAAATACGCCGCGCGTGCCAACCGCCCGTGGCGCGCGACGGCCTGGCGACCAGGCACGCGAGCTCACCGCGCCAGCGCCGGACTCTTTCCCGACCCGACCGCGATGCCCCTAGCCCGGCCAGTTCACACTCTGCTCGCGAGCGGAGCCACACGGTGTTCGAGATTTTCTTCTGCGTTCGCGGTCCTCAGGGATGTCCGGCCTAAGTTCAAAACCGCTTGGCGGTTTTGTTTTAGCCCGCATGAACCCCAGATATCCAAGCTCACGCCGCCCGAAACTCGTCAAGCGCAGGGAGAATTCCGCAGAAAGTGTGAAAAATGCGGGCTAAGCCAACGATTCAGCGAAGGGTGGAGCCGTCTGCTGGCCAGCAGACTCCGCAACAGGGTGATTTGAGAGCGTACAATCCAAAACCCGATGAGGCCATCGGGTTCCACCTTTCAGTGGTTTCGTTTGCAGAGACAAAACGCATTTCGACTGAAATGGACTCGGCCGAGATCGAATTCGATCCCGGGTTTCAGCGCGTTGCGATCGTCAGCTTCGGCGACATCCCAGATCCTTCCCGTCCGCTCCACCGGCGACGATCCTCACTTCAATTCGCGGATCTTCACGTTGCGGTACCAGCAGTCGTCGTTGTGGTAGGTGAGCATGAGGTGACCCTCGATCTTGTCGCCAAACCCGGCCTCGCTCTTGAACTTGCTCTTCGCGATTCCCGCTTTCACCGCCTCGCTGCCGAGTTCGTAGCTGAGCACGTTTTTGCCGTTGAGCCAGTGTTCGACCTTTTTGCCGCGCACTACGATCTTCGAGGTGTTCCACTCGCCGGGCTGCCGCAGCGGCTTGTCGGCCGCGGGAGGCAACACATCGTAGAAGGCCGCCGTCTGGCGGTGCGGCCCGATCTTGCCGTCGGGGTGCAATGCGTCGTCGAGCATTTGATACTCCGGGCCCGGCGATTTCGGGCGCGCTTCGGTCACGAAATATTTCACGCCATTGTTGCCGACCGGGTCGACCTTCCAATCCCACGAAAATTCGAAATCGTTGAACTTCTTCGCGGTGATGATCGCGTCACCCTTGACCTTGGGTAACGAGTGCAACGTGCCGCCGACCACTTCCCAACCGGTCACGGACGCGCCCGGCTTGTTGAAGGGTCGCCAGCCCGAGAGCGACGTGCCGTCGAAGAGCAGGTGCCAGCCGGCGGATTTCTCGGCGGCGGTCAGGGTATTGTCGGCGGCGCGGGCGCCGGAGGAAGCGAGGATCAAGGCAAGGGCCACCAGAGGAGCTTTCATGGAAGAGAATATTGTTGGGCAATTTTGGCGGAGTTGGAAAGCCCGGAGATGAGCGGGAGGCCGGATGCGCCAGGCGGCATCTCCGCGGAAACGGCTTGTTCCTGCCACGGGCAACGCGTATGCCCCCACCCTCGTGTCATCCGCCCTGTCGCCCAAAGTGGTCGTCCGCGATCTGCGCAAGTCCTACGACGGCGTCGCGGCGGTGCGCGGAGTAAGTTTCACCATCGCGCCGGGTGAAATCTTCGGGCTGCTCGGTCCCACCGGCGCGGGCAAGACCACGACGGTCGAATGCCTCGTCGGGCTGCGTGAGCCCGACGCCGGCGAACTCGAGGTGTGCGGGCTCGACGCGCGCCGGCAACCGCGCGAAGTGAAACAGAAGATCGGCGTCGCGCTGCAAACCACGTCCTTGCAGGACAAAATCACCCCGCGCGAGGCCCTGCAGCTCTTCGGAACCTTCTATCGCCAGCGCAGCGACCCGGCGGAACTGCTCGAGCGATTTGCGCTGCGCGAGAAGGCCGACGCGCCCGTCGACACGCTGTCGGGCGGCCAGCGACAACGGCTCGCCCTCGCGCTCGCGGTTGTGAATCGCCCGGAGCTCGTGTTCCTCGTCGAACCCACCTCCGGGCTCGAGCCGCAGGCCCGCCGCGAATTGCACGCCGCGATCAAGCAGATGAAGCGCGACGGGTACACCGTGCTGTTCACGACGCACTACCTCGACGAGGCGGAAGAGCTCTGCGACCGCGTGGCCATCATCGACCGCGGCCGGATCGTGGCGACCGGGGCGCCGCACGAACTCATCGCGCAGTCGCGAGCGCGACAAACGGTGACACTGACAACCGCGACTCCGCTGGCGCGCGAACTCCTGACGGCTTTGCCGGGCGTGAGCGAAGTGACCGGAGAGGCGGGCGAGCTGCGATTTCAAACCGACAACGCCACCGCCACGCTCGCGGCGCTGACCCGGCTCCTCGGGGAGCAACGCGTGGAACTGCAGGAGCTGCACGTGCGCAAGGCTTCGCTCGAGGAAGTGTTTCTCGCTTTGACCCGGGAAGCGCACAATCGCGCAGGGGACAGGTCATGAACGCCGTCCTCGCCCATCTCGGCCTCTCGTTGCGGCTCCATTTCCGGAACAAGCTGGCGCTGCTCTACGGCTACCTGTTCCCGCTGATTTTCCTCATCGCGTTCTGGGTGCTGTACCGGCACGAGAAAATTCCGCTGCTGCGCCACATGGGGGAGTTGCTGACGGTGGCGGTGCTGGGTGGCGCCTGCTTCGGGCTGCCGACCACGCTCGTGAGCGAGCGCGAACGCGGTGTGTGGCGCCGCTACCGGCTCGCGCCGGTGCCGACCTGGGTGATGGTCACGAGCACCGTCCTGGCGCGCTACGTCATCATCCTCACCGCGGGCCTCCTCCAACTTGCCCTCGCCCTCGCAATCGGGATGACGCTGCCGGCCCATCCGTTCGACCTGTGGGTGGCGTTCACGTTCGTCTCGTTCGCCTTCATCGGACTTGGACTCGTGATTGCGACGCTCGCGGACAACGTGCCGGCGGTGCAGGCGCTCGGGCAGTGTATTTTTCTGCCCATGCTGATTATCGGCGGCGTGGCGGTGCAGCTCGCGGCGCTGCCGTCGTGGGCGCAACATGTGTCGGCGTTTTTCCCGGGGCGCTACGCGGTCGAGGCCCTGCAGGGCGCGGTGAACGGGCGCGGTTTCGCCGGCGCGCGGTTCAGTCTGCTCGCGCTCGGGCTCACCGGGGTCGCGGGCTGTCTCGCCGGAGCCAAGCTCTTCCGCTGGGATGCGCAGCAGCGCTTTGCCACGCTCCGCGGGAAAGCCTGGCTCGGGCCGGCCGTCGCCGCGTGGGTCGCCGTCGGCCTGCTCGCCGAAGGGCGGGGCCGGATCGCGATCGCCGCCGATGCGGAACCGGCCGCACCCAAGGTCGCCGCCGTCGGGCCAAGCCCGCCCACCATCCCACGCGCGGCGCCGCCGCCAGTCGCGAAAACGCCCGCGGAGGGCACGGGCAAGGCCGCTCCAACGACCAGTGCCGCCACTCCGCCCGCCAGCTCCCCGCCAGCGGCCGTCGCGATTACGCCACCCCCCAAGCCCGCGCCGCCGTGGATGGCGATCACGCAAAAGGACTGGGACGGCCTCGACTACAACGTGCCACCCGACCATGGCATCGTGTCACCCATGGCCGCGGTGGACGAGGAGCCGGAGGATTTCATGAAGGACGAGGTCGGCAAGGTGCGGGACAAGATTGCCACGTGGCCGCCCGGCACAGACGGCGACGATCTGCGCTGCATCCGGAATCTGCTCTACGTGGCCGCCGTGCCCGATGCGATTCAACTGCCGGTCGAACGTTACCTGCCGCGAGTCGTGTACCAGCACCTCATCGACAGCTATCCGAAGGAGAAACTGACAAAAATTCTCACCTACATCGTGCTGCACCCGATGGAGGGTCCGGTGATCGACGACATCTCGGAGCTCGGCGTCGAGGGCGCCGCCGGGGACCCGATGGTGGTTCGCGAGCGCGCGTATCTCTACGCGATCAAATTCATCGCGCGGCTCACCGGGAAAAAACCGGAGTGAGGCTGCGCGGATAGCAGACCACCGCGACCCCCAGGCTACCGCCGGACTAACGGCCTTTTTTTTGTCGTGATCACGACAAAAAAAAGGCCGTTGGTTGATGACCGGCAGGCGCGACAGGGCAGCCCGGGGCACGACAAATCGTCGCGAAACCGTGCGCGACGGAAGAACACGGGCACAAGCCGACGAAGGTGTAGACACCGGCGTCCAGACCGGCTTTCCTTCTTCCCTCCCCCATGTCCAAGCGCCTCGGAGTCGGATTCATCGGCAGCGGTTTCATCACCCGGTTTCACATCCAGTCATGGCTCGCCGTGCGCGACGCCGACATTCTCGGCATCTGGAGTCCCAACTCCGTCCACGCGGCCGAAGCCGCCGCGCTCGCCCGCTCTCTCGGCGTGGGCGAGGCCCGCGCTTATCGATCGATCACTGAAATGATCGCGGACCCCGCGATCGATGCGCTCTGGCTCTGCGGACCCAATCACCGGCGAGTCGAGAATCTCGAGGAAATCGTCGCCGCGCTGGAATCTGGTCAGGGCAAACTCACCGGCATCGCCTGCGAAAAACCCCTCGCGCGCAATGTCGCGGAGGCGAAACGCTGCGTGGCCCTGATCCAACGCGCCGGCGTGCTGCACGGCTACCTCGAGGATCAGTTGTTCACCCCTTCGTTGCTCAAAGGCCGGGCCCTGGCGTGGGCGCGCGGCGCCTCGATCACCGGCCGGCCGTACCTCGCCCGCGCCGCCGAAGAGCACAGCGGACCGCACATGCCATGGTTCTGGCAGGGCGATCTCCAGGGCGGCGGCGTCCTCAACGACATGATGTGCCACTGTGTCGAGGTCGCCCGCTTCCTGCTCACCGACCCCGCCAAGCCACGGGCCAGCATCACACCGGTGAAAGTGACCGGCCAAATCCACAGCCTGAAGTGGTCGCGCCCCGAATACGCGCGCCTGCTCCGGGAAACCATGGGGCCCGAGGTCGACTACGCGCAACGCCCGTCGGAGGATTTCGCCCGCGCCACCATCGAGTACGTCGACGACGCCGGCCGGCCGCTGATCGCGGAAGTGACGACGTCGTGGAGCTTCGTCGGGGCCGGGCTGCGGTTGAGCACGGAGCTGCTCGGGCCGGAGTATTCGTTTTCCCACAACTCGCTCGACACCGGCGGGCACCTGTTCCTCAGCCGGCGCGTCACCGGCCGGAGCGGCGAGGATCTCGTGGAAAAGCAAAACGCCGAGCAGGGCCTCATGCCGATCGTCGGCAACGAGTCCGCCGAATACGGCTACGAAAACGAGAACCGCCATTTCGCGCGCTGTTTCCTCGACGGCCGGCAGCCGGAGCTGAATTTTCTCGACGGCCTCGAGGTGGTCGAGCTGCTGATGACCGCCTACATGAGCGCCGAGCAGGGCCGCACCCTCGCCTGGAAACCACCGGGCCTGGACACGTTTGTCCCCGCCGTGGCGCAAGGCACCTGGCAGCCGTGAAAACATCCCTTTCGATGACTACTCCCTCCAACAAAACTCCCCGCGGGTCGCTCTTCACCATGATGGCCCTCGAGTTCTTCATCTGGGGCGCCTGGCTGCCCCTGATTTTCGGCTACCTGCCGAGCCTCGGCTTTTCGCCCGGGCAGCAATCGCTGATTCTAAACGCGTTTCCCGTCGCGTCCATCGTCGGCATGTTTTTCAGCAACCAATGGGCGGACCGGAAATTCATTCCGGAGAAATTTCTCGCGTTTTCTCACCTGGTCGGCGGGCTCGCGATCCTCGGCTGCGGTTTCACCAAGGAGTTCCTGCCGTTCTTCCTCCTGATGCTCGTGCACTGCCTGCTGTACGTGCCGACGATCTCGATCACCAACTCAATCGCGTTCGCCAACATGAAGGACCCGGAAAAGGAATTCGGCATCGTCCGCATGGGCGGCACCATCGGGTGGATTCTCGCGGCGTGGCCGTTTACATTCATCTTTGTCAACTGGGACGCCGTCCAGGCCGCCAACCCCGCGGGCCTCGTCGACTGGCTCGGCGCGGCGCTCGCGCATCCGCTCACCGGTGACGCCGCCAAGGCCGCGACCAAGTGGACCTTCATCGTGGCGGGTCTGGCCTCACTCACGCTCGCCGCCTTCAGCCTCACGCTGCCGCGCACGGCCCAGAAGCCCGTCACCGCCGGCGTGGAGAAACTCGCCTGGCTCGAGGCGCTGCGCCTCCTGAAACACCCGTTCGTCCTCGTGCTGTGGCTCGTGACGCTCGTTGATTCGTTCGTGCACAACTGCTATTTCAACTGGACCGGCGTCTTCCTCGGCACCGCGAAGGAGGCTGGCGGGGTCGGCATCCCCTCCAATTGGATCACTCCCGTGATGAGCATCGGCCAGATCGCGGAGATTCTCACCATGTTCGTGCTCGGCGCGACACTGAAGAAGTTCGGTTGGCGGACCACGATGATCGTGGGCATCCTCGGCCACGCCGCGCGGTTCGCCGTGTACGCGTTCTTCCCGCAGAGCGCCGCGATGATCATCGTCGTCCAGGTGCTCCACGGCATCTGCTACGCGTTCTTCTTCGCCACCGTCTATATCTTCGTCGACGCGTATTTCCCGAAGGACATCCGCACCAGTGCGCAGGGCCTCTTCAATCTGCAGATCCTCGGCCTCGGCGCGCTGCTCGCGAACTCAATTTGCCCGTGGTTGCTCCAGAGCGTCTACACCGTGAAGGCCGTCACGGATTTCCATGGCCTGTTCCTGGTGCCGCTGATCGTCGCCTCGATCGCCGCGGTTGCGCTGGCGCTCTTCTTCCATCCGCCAAAAGCCGCCACGGCCGGCACGGGCGCCGCCGGAGGGCCGCACTGAGGCGCCTCCGTTCAGGCAGGTGTATTCGCCGGCCAAAAAGTGAACGCGCTGAAAGGTGGAGCCCGCTGCCCCAGCGGGCTGATGTGAGAGCGTCCGGTTCAAAACCCGGTGCGGACATCGGGTTCCACCATTCCGTAATTTCGTTTTCAGGGCGAAAACGCTCGTCGCGTCTTCGAACCATACCGCCCGCCGATCTCTTCCCCCCATGACTCCCCGCCCTCTCCTCCCCCTCACCCTGTTGGCCGCCGTGCTCGGCACGGCGGCCCTCCGCGCCGACCGCATCTTGCTCGTCGCCGGCGGCACCGAGGATCAAACCGCCATCCCGGCGACGCGCACCCTGCTCAAGGAGCCGTTTGGCGTCGATTTTGATGCGGCCGGCAACCTCTTCATCGTCGAGATGATCTCCGGCAACCGTCTCCTGAAAGTGGATGCACGCGGCATCCTGACGCACATCGCCGGCCAGCCGGCACCCGGGGACTCCGGGGACGGCGGTCCGGCGCTCGCCGCGCAATTTCACGGCCCGCACAATCTCGCGGTCCTGCCGGATGGCGACGTGTTGATCGGTGACACCTGGAACGGCCGCGTGCGGCGCGTGCACCTGGCGACCGGCACGGTGACGAGCCTGCCCGGCTTCAACGTGCCCGCGGCCCAAGCCCGCGGTGCCGGCCCCTACTGCATCGCCCTCGATGCCACCGGTACGCAGCTCACCATCGCCGATCTCCGCCGCGTGCACGTGGTCGAGGTCAAGACCGGCCAGTCGCGCGTCGTCGCCGGCAACGGGCAGAAAGGTGTCCCGCCCGACGGCGCCACCGCGATCGAGGCGCCGCTCTTCGATCCCCGCGCCGCCGTCGCCGATCGCCAGGGAAACGTTTACATCCTGGAACGCGGCGGCAACGCGCTGCGCGTCGTGGATCGCAACGGAAAGATCCGCACGGTGGTGAATTCCTCCGGAAAAAAGGGTGCCGGGGGCGACGGCGGTGACGCCCTCGCCGCACTGCTGAGCGGCCCGAAACACCTCTGCATCGACCGCGACGACACCGTGTTGATCGCCGACGCCGAGAATCACCTGATTCGCCGGTACGTCCCCGCCACGGGGAAGATTCTCCGGGTGGCCGGCACGGGAAAGAAAGGTGCCGCCGGCCTCGGGGGGCCGCCGGAACAGTGCGAGCTCAACCGCCCCCACGGTGTGACCGTCCATCGTGACGGCACCCTCCATATCACCGACAGCTACAACAACCGGATCCTGAAAATTGTGCGGTGAGGATTTCGCGACTAAATGCGAAATCCTTCCGGGGCGAAACCTGTTTCGAGCTATCCTGCGGGCATCGAACCGCCTGATCCCGCTGGCCCGCGCCACTGGTTTCAATCCCATAGCTTCCGACGCCTGCCGCGTTTGGCTGCGACCTCGACCGCGAGGAGCGTCGCCCGGGCCGTGGCGGATCGCAGGCCGTTCGATGTTCACCCGCGCCCATACTCGGGGCGGTGCCGCGTCCTGCACTACGATTCCAATCAACCCGTCACCAGTGTAATTGCACTGTCCCCGATTTGGGTTACACTTCCGATGCCATGATCGATATCATCAAAAAAACACTGCTCGCCGGGGTCGGCGCCGCGGTGATCACCAGGGAAAAAGTCGAGTCCGCGCTCGGCGACTTTGTCAAACAAGGCAAGGTCTCCGCCGCCGAGGCGCGCGCGATGGCGGAAAAAATCGCCGAGGATGGTCGCCGGGAATTCGAGGTGCTCAGCCAGGAGCTCAGTGAGAAGATCCGCGACCGCCTCGCCGGCATTGACCACAAGGCGCAGGATCGCCTCACCGCTCTTGAGGCGCGGGTCGCCGCCCTCGAGCGCGCCGCGGCCGCCGCCACCAGTGAAGCGGCCGATAAGATCGAGCCCAGGTCGATCGATTGAAGTGTTCGACATCCGGCAGCACGCCGTCCGCGCGAAAGAGATTCTCGCGGACCTCGCGCGGCATGGTTTCGCCGAACTGCTCGGCCAGCCCGGAAACTGCGCACTTTGCGCGACGGCGAAGCTACACTCTGTGCGGAAGTGCTTTCTGCCAGCCCACCCTTGGCTGCTTTCCGGGCTATAGGCAAAACCGCCAGGCGGTTTTGCTTTTAGCCCGCATTGACTCGACGGATGCGCCGGAGCTGCAAGATCAGCGGTGGGGAATATCATCGGATCGTCGTTGATCGTGACCGCCGGTATCTGTGGTCTCTCTGAATCTGCGGGAGAAACCAAACCAACCAATCGAGATTTCCCACAGATTCAGAAAGGCCACAGATTGGCGGGAATCGTCGCAAACATGCAGGATCCGGATGAATATTGGCATACTCCGATTGGCGTTCGCGATTCTCCGACCACCCATGCTGTCGCATTTCGGCAAGTCGCGCGCTATCGGGCTCGTCGAACGTCGCAAAAATCGTCGTAATTCCACTCATGAAACACCAGCTCTCGCCGGTCCTGCTGTTCCCCATCTTCCTGCTGGCCTCCCGCGCCGCGACCCCGTCGTACGACGTCGTCGTCTACGGTGGCACCTCCGGCGGAGTAGCCGCCGCCATCCAGGCCGCCCGCATGGGCAGGACCGCCGTCCTGATCGAGCCCACGCAATACCTCGGCGGACTCACCACCGGCGGACTTGGCGCCACGGACATCGGCAACAAGCGCGCCATCGGAGGTCTCGCCCGCGAATTCTACGGGCGGGTGTGGCAGCACTACCAGCAACCCGCGAGTTGGACGCAGCTGTCGCGCGAGGAATACGCGAACCGCCGCGGCGGCGCCAACGATCCGGCCGAGCAGACCATGTGGACCTTTGAGCCGCACGTCGCGACCCGGATCTACGACGACCTGCTCCGCGAGGTCGCGGCGAAGGTCACGGTCGTGCGCGGCGAACGACTCGAGCTCACTCCGGGCCGCGGTGTCATCAAGCAAGGTGCCCGCATCGTCCGCATCGTGATGGAGAGCGGACGCGCGTTTGAGGGCCGCATGTTCATCGACGCCACCTACGAGGGCGACCTCATGGCGAAAGCGGGCGTGAGTTACCACGTGGGCCGCGAGGCCAACGCCGTCTACGGCGAAACCATCAACGGGGTGCAGGCGGCCCACGCGGTGAGCCATCAATTCACCAAGCCGGTCGACCCCTATGTGCAGCCCGGCAATCCCGCGAGCGGCCTGCTGCCCGGCATCAACCCCGACGGCCCCGGCGAGGAATTTTCCGGCGACCGCAAGGTGCAGGCGTACAATTTCCGCATGTGCACGACCGACGTGCCGGCGAACCGCCGCGCCTGGGAAAAACCCGCCAACTACGACCCGCGCTGGTTCGAACTGGTTCTGCGCAACTGCGAGGCCGGCGACCTGCGCATCCCGTGGAATCCCGTCTGGATGCCGAACCGGAAAACGGATACGAACAACAACTTCGCGATCAGCACCGATTTCATCGGTCAGAACTGGGACTACCCCGCGGCCGACTACGCCACCCGGGCCCGCATCTGGCGCGCCCACGAGGACTGGCAGAAGGGTCTCATGTGGACGCTCGCGAACAATCCGCGGGTGCCGGAAAAGGTGCGCGCCGAGTTCCAGCGGCTCGGGCTGGCGAAGGATGAGTTCACCGACAACAACAACTGGCCGCGCCAGCTCTACGTGCGCGAGGCGCGCCGCATGATCAGCGACTACGTGATGAGCGAGAAGAACTGCACGCGGGCCGAAATCGCCCCGGACAGCGTCGGCATGGGTGCCTACAACATGGATTCGCACCACATTCAGCGCTACGTGACCAAGGAGGGCTTTGTGCGCAACGAGGGCGACGTCCAGGTGCGCGTACGCCCGTACCCGATCAGTTACCGCAGCCTCCGGCCGAAAGCCGCCGAGTGCACCAACCTGCTCGTGCCCGTCTGCCTGGCCGCCTCGCACATCGCCTACGGCAGCATCCGGATGGAACCGGTGTTCATGGTGCTCGGCCAGAGTGCCGCCACCGCTGCGGTGCACGCCCTCGAACAGGGTGTCGCGATTCAGCGCATCGACGACGCCAAACTGAAGGCGCGCCTGTTGCAGGATGGCCAGGTGCTCGATTTCGACAGCCCGCCGCTCGCGCCGCGCACCCGCGTCTCCAATCTGCAACTCAAGGGCATCGTGGTCGACGACCTCGAAGCCCAGCGCGTGGGTTTCGACCGCGCCAGCTCCGCCCATCCCATCTTCGTCGCCGGCGGCTATCACCACGACAACAACACCAACAAGGGCGCGGAGACCGCCCGTTTCGTGCCCGACCTGCCCGCCACCGGCCGCTACCAAGTCCTGATCGCGTATCCGCACAACGCCAACCGCGCGACCAACGTGCCCATCGTGATCCGCCACGCCGACGGCGAGACAAAGATCACGTTGAACCAGAAAAAGAAACCGGCCGTCGACGCGCTGCTCGAACCGGTGGGCACCTTTCGTTTCGAAAAAGGCCGCGGTGGCTCCGTCGAAATCTCCAACCGCGGCACCGACGGCTTCGTCGTGATCGACGCGGTGCAGTGGGTCGAAGTGAAGTGAGTGCACATTTGAACACTATTTGCTCGACACTCGAAATCGATTTGGAATTCTGACTTTCATGCGATCAATAGAGCTCTTTTCCGGCGCCGGGGGACTCGCGCTTGGACTGGAAAAAGCCGGATTTGAATCGGTCGCGTTTTTTGAGCGCAATTCCGATGCGTGCGCCACGCTGAAACACAACCGGCCGGCGTGGAATATCGTCGAATCCGATGTCCGTGATGTCGATTTTTCGGCATTTGGGCCGGTGGATCTCGTTGCAGGCGGACCACCCTGTCAGCCGTTTTCGATGGGCGGCAAAGCCCGTGGCTTCGACGACCATCGGGACATGTTCCCGCAAGCCGTTCGCGCGGTTCGAGAACTTAGTCCCCGGGCGTTTATTTTCGAGAACGTCCGCGGCCTCCTCCGGCCGGCATTCAGAAATTACGTGGAGTTCATCCGCCTCCAACTCACCTATCCGGAGTTTCCGACCTCGGACTCGTTGGACTGGGAGACGAATTTGCGGAGGTTGGAACGGCATCACAATTCTCGCGGTTCCGCGAAGGGCCTTACGTATAATGTCACCTTGAACCTCGCGGACGCGGCCGACTACGGCGTGCCCCAACGCCGGCACCGAGTTTTCTTCGTTGGATTCCGTTCCGATGTCTTCAGCAACTGGTTCTTCCCACGGCCTACGCACTCCCGATCGCAGTTGTTATGGGCGCAGCACCAGACCGGGCGGTACTGGAAGGAGCATGGTATTTCGCTGGCGGAGGCATCGGTGGGAGGCGTTGTTGATCAAGCTGTGCTGCGACATGAGCCCGCTGAACTCATTCCTACGACCGAGCGCTGGAGAACCGTTCGCGACGCCATCGCGAGCTTGGGCGACCCATGTGGGCCAACGCGACAGAAAAACCACGTGTTTCAGAGTGGCGCTCGGTCATATCCGGGCCATACGGGAAGTCCCTTGGACGAACCTGCAAAAGCGCTGAAGGCGGGCGATCACGGTGTTCCGGGAGGGGAGAACATGCTGCGCCATGCCAACGGCAAGGTGCGCTATTTTTCGATCCGCGAGTCCGCACGAATCCAGACTTTTCCGGACGATTGGGAGTTTCCAACTTCCTGGAGCGAGAGCATGAGACAGCTTGGCAACGCGGTTCCGGTACGCTTGGGTATGACAGTCGCGGCATCGGTCGCGGCGAAATTGATGGCCCATGCACCAACCGACTGCGTTCAATCCGCTCGATAAGGTAAATCTCGGCCAGAATGTAGCGTACGCGCTCAACCAATGCGCGCCCGTCATTCTTGAAAAGCTCCCCCGCTTCAAGGGCGCGGGCATCTACGCGCTGTACTATTTGGGTAGGTTCGAACCCTACGTCACCTTCAGCGATTTGAATCGGGCCAACCCTTGCGTGCCGATCTACGTGGGCAAGGCAATCCCCGAAGGGGGGCGCAAGGGGCTGGAGGACAAGAAGAGCGAAGTGTCGAACTCCCTGTGCGGCCGGCTCCGGCAACACGCGAGCTCGATTGCCGCGACACGAGATTTGGGTGCCGCGGATTTCGTCTGCAGGTACCTTGTGATTGAGGACACGTGGATTGGCCTCTGCGAGAGCCTACTCATCCAGCGGGAAAGACCACTGTGGAACGTCATGCTCGCTGGATTCGGTCGGAATGTGGGCGGAATAAACCGTAAGGACGGTCTGTCCGACTGGCACGCCTTTCACGGCGGCAGAGACGTCGATCCATCAATCCCCACACCGGACGAACGTATTCAGAAACTGCGCGCTGAGGTCGCCAGTTATTTGACGGTGATGCGCGATTCCCGAAAGATAGTCGGGAATGTGGTGTGCCGATGATCCCATTCGCGGCGTTCGCATCGATGGAATGTCGCAGTGGACACCCTGACCAAACGCCAGCGGTCCTTGCTTATGGCGAGGGTCAAGCGATCGGGGAACGCTGCGACTGAAATGGTTCTGGCGTCGCTGTTCCGTGCCTATGGAATTAGCGGATGGCGGCGCGGCTTCCCCCTCATCGGACGGCCCGACTTCGTCTTCCCAAGACTTCGCTTGGCCATGTTCGTAGATGGGTGTTTCTGGCATGGTTGTCAGCGGCACGGACGGATTCCCAAAGTAAACCGCAGGTTTTGGGCGGAAAAGATTGCGGCCAACACGAGGCGGGACCGGAAAGTAAGCCGAGAACTCCGGTCGGCTGGTTGGGGTGTACTTCGAATTTGGGAACACGAACTCCGAAGATCCAACGCAAGGCGCCTACGGAAGAAATTGTTTCGTTTTCACGTTCGCAAAGATGATGCCGCATCCCATTAATATATTTCGGCCGGCCCGAAACCCTAACTTACTGGTGTTTCCATGAACCAAATCGACCTTCAGGGCAAAGTCGCAGTCGTCACCGGTGCCGCGCGCGGCATCGGGCTCGCCGTCGTACAACGAATGCTCGCTTCGGGAGCGCAGTGCAGCCTCTGGGACAAGGACGCCGCCGCCCTCGCCGCCGCCGCGAAGCTGCTCAACGCCTCCGACCGCATCGCCATCCAGGCGGTCGACATCACCGACGAGGCCGAGGTGGCGGCCGCCACCGCCGCGACCCACACGCGCTTCGGCGCGATCGAAATCCTGGTCAACAACGCGGGCATCGCCGGCGTAAACAAGAAACTCTGGGAGTGCAGCGCCGCGGAGTGGCGCGCGGTGATGGAGCTCGACCTGTTCGCGGTGTTCCTCTGCTGCCGCGCGATCGTGCCGCTGATGCTGGCCCGCCCGGCCGGCCGCATTGTGAATGTCGCGTCGATTGCCGGCAAAGAAGGCAATCCGAACGCCGCGCACTACAGTGCCGCCAAGGCGGGCGTCATCGGCCTCACCAAGTCGCTCGGCAAGGAACTCGCGACCACGGGCATCCGCGTGAACTGCATCACCCCGGCGGTGATCGAGACCGAAATCCTCCAGCAATGTTCGCCGGAGCACGTGAAATACATGCTCTCGAAAATCCCGCTGGGCCGTCCGGGGACCGTCGACGAGGTCGCCGCGCTCGTGGCCTGGCTCTGCTCCGCCGAGTGCTCGTTCACCACCGGCGCCGTGTTCGACATCTCCGGGGGTCGCGCGACGTACTGAAAACTCCCGGGCAAAGCCGGGACCATGCGGCCGGTGCGATTCTCGCGCTGTGGCATCGAAACCAAATGGTGGGCCGTGCGTTCCGCGCGCGGTCTGCACCGCGTCCGTCGAACTGGCCGCGCGCGGAGCGCACCGCCCACCTTCGGACTGAATCGTTACGGCTACGCGCGGGCCGCGCCCTTCCCGTCGTCGTCCGCCTGCAGCGGCGTCACCGGGTCGATGAACAGCCAGAAAAACGCGCCGAGAAAATAGATCGCCGCCGAGATCGCGAAAACGAGTTCCCAATTCTTCGTCGTCACCTGCAGCACGTAGCCCACCACGAAGGGCCCGGCCATGCCGCCGAAATTGCCCATCATGTTCATGCTGCCGGAAACCGTGCCGGCGTATTTTCCGCCGATGTCCATGCAAGTGGCCCAACTGCCCGGCATCGTCAGGTCGTTGCAGAAACTCGCCATGCCCATCGCCAGCATCGCCACCAGCGGATCCTTCAAATAGAACGAGGTCATCAGCAGCCCGGAGGCCCCGGTAAAACCGATGAACCCGAAGGTCCGGCGAATCACCACCACCCGGCCGCCCTCCCGGAGCAGGTGGTTGGAAATCAAGCCGGCCACCAGCGAACCGAAACCACCAAAGAAAAGCGGGATGCCGGCCAGCGCCGCCGCCAGCACTTTGATGGCCAGCTCCGGGCTCATCGAACCTTCCAGGAGGTTGGCCAGCCAATTCATGACGGCGTTGGACTTGATATCCATGTTGCGCTCGTCCTTCAGGTAGGTCGGCAGCCAGGTGACATAGAAATACCAGCCGTAGCTCAGACAAAAATACTGGCCCCAGAGGAGCCACATCGTCGGTCGGGTCACGAGCGCGAGCCAGGGGACGTCGCCGTGGCCGCTGACATTTTGCTCGTTCTCCTTGAGCAGTTCGAGCTCAGCGGCGTTGACACCCTTATGGTCGCGCGGGTTGTCGCGAAACCAAAACCAAAAAACCACGACCCACACCACCCCGAGCGCGGCGAAAATCTGAAACGCCGTCCGCCAGCTCACGAACGCCATGACCGTGACCACCAGCAGTGGCGTGAACGCCCCGCCCCAGCGTGCGCCCATCCACATCAGCGCCTGCGCCCGGGTCCGTTCGTTGCTCGGCAGCCAGGTGCTGAACGCCTTGGTCAAATTTGGGAAACAGCCCGCCTCGCCGGCGCCAAACAGGAACCGCGTCACCCACATGGAGCCGAAGCTCCACGCCCAGCCGGTGGCGGCGGTGAAGAACGACCACCACAGCACCACACGCACGAGCACCTTGCGCGCGCCGATCTTGTCGCCCAGCCAGCCGGTGGGGATCTCGAAAAGCGCGTAGGCCAGACCAAACGCGGCGAAGATCGATCCCATCTGCACGTCGGTGAAGCCCATGTCCTTGGCGACATCACCCTTGGCCTGCGAGATCGCGACCCGGTCGATGTACTGGACCACGGCCAGCGTGATGGCGAAGACAATCACCCAATAGCGGGTGCGGGTGGGTGGCTGGACGTGGGCCGGAGCGGAGGGGAGAGGCGGCATGAGTTAGGGAGGGGAAACCGGACTGACGTTGGGTTCGTCGCGGAGGTTTGACGGCCGCGGGCGTACCTTTGTCGCCCTGTCCGGCCGCGAAAGCACGCTGAAAAAAAGCCGCCGGAAACCCGGCGGCTGGGGAATTGCATGGCCACCAGCGGGCGTCGGAAGCGACGCCCGCCGAACCGCGGCCTATTTCTTCTTGTCTTCTTTCTTGTAGCTCTTGTGGCCCGCCTTGTTGGCGTCGCCCATGGCACCGCAGAGTTTGGCGGCCTCGACGTTGTCGTTCGCCTTCAGCGCCGTCTCGAGTTTGCCGCAGAGCTCGAGGAACTTCTTCATATCGGCCCGGTAGTCGTCGACGAACTTCTTCTGCTCCGCCGCCGGCTTCTGCGCCTTCATCGCGGGCTCGAGCTTCAGCGACGCCTCGGCATTCTGGCGAATCGTGGCCACGCGGGCGAGCGAGTCGGCGTTCTTGGTCGCATCGGATATCTGGCGACGGAGCGCGCGGAAAGCGCCGCCCATCTTTTCCATTTTACCGCCCAATTCGGTCTCGGGTTCATCGGCGGCGAAACCGGAGCCGGTGGCGAGTGCGCAAACGAGGGTGAGGAGCAAAACACGGATTTTCATAGACTGGGTTACGGGTGATTGGCGAAATTGCCGGCCGGAAGAAGACGTGAACCCGGCCCGGAAGGGCAATCGGATTCGGTCAACCACCGTCGGCGTTCGGGGGCTAAGACGCACCCGACGCGGAAGGTATTCAACCTTTTTCGGGGCGACGGCCTCGCCTCGCCCGCCCTGGGGACGTAAACGGAGTCATGTCGATAATCCGTCCATCCGTTGCGCCGGCCATCCGGTCAACCGTCCACCGCCGGAGTTTTGTCTCGATTATCGACCTGACTCCGTCGTCCGTCTGCGGAGAGCTTCACCGCTCCGGAGGATGAGGCGGGCGCGTGTGACCAAGCGGGTCAACGGCAGCCGTTCGGGTTGCGTCCTCGACACTACCGGCCTCGTCCCCTTTTCATTCCTCCACCTCTTCGTGAAAATTTCCCCTCGTTCCCGCCTCCCGCGATCCAATCGTGTCGCCCTGCGCTTGCTGTTGACGACGGGTGCAATATCGCTCCTCGCCGGCGCCCTCTTTCTTGCCGGCTGCGGCACGACCGCAGTGGAGCAACCGCGGCCCGTCGCGCCGGCCACCCCCGCCGCGCCGCCGTTCAAACCCGCCAAGCTCACCGCCATCGACGACGCCATCGCCCGCGCCATCGCCGCCAGGAAAATTCCCGGCGGCGTGATCTGGATCGAGCGCGCCGGCGAGACCTACCGCAAGGCCTACGGCCACCGCGCCCTCACTCCCGCGCCCGACGCAACCACCGCCGACACCATCTACGACGCCGCGTCGCTCACCAAGGTGATCGCCACCACCACCGCGATCATGCAACTCGTCGAGCGCGGAAAACTGGAACTCGACGCCCCCGTCGCCCGTTACGTGCCTGCCTTCGGGCAGCACGGGAAGGAAATCGTCACCCTGCGCCATTTGATGACGCACATGTCAGGCCTTCGCCCCGGCATCCCCGCCACGCCGCCGTGGACGGGCGTCGACGCCGCGATCGCCCGCGCCTGTTCCGAAAAACTGCAGCACGCCCCCAACAGCCTTTTTGTCTACAGCGACATCAACTTTATCGTGCTCGGCGAACTCGTGCGGATCGCCAGTGGACGCCCGCTCGACGTCTACACCCGCGACGAAATCTTCCGGCCGCTCCAGATGCAGGATAGCGGCTTTCTGCCGCCAGCGGCAAAATTGGCCCGCATCGCCCCCACCGAACTCGTCGAGGGGAAAATGATCCACGGCGTCGTGCACGATCCCACGTCACGGCGCATGGGCGGCGTCGCCGGCCACGCGGGATTGTTTCTCACGACCGCCGACCTCGCGCGGTTTTGCCGGATGCTCGTCGGCCAGGGCCAACTCGACGGCGTGCGCATCCTCAGTGCCGCCAGCGTCGCGGAGATGACGCGGATCCAGAACGACGGATCGAGCCGCCGCGGGCTCGGCTGGGACATCGACACCAGCTACTCGGGCCCGCGCGGGCGCTGGTTCCCGGCGGGTCAGACGTTTGGTCACACCGGCTGGACCGGCACGAGCGTCTGGATCGATCCGATCGAGAAGACGTTCATCATTTTCTTCAGCAACCGGGTGTATCCGGATGGCAAGGGCGACGCGACGCCGATCCGCCGCGAGCTTGCCACGCTCGCCGCCGAAGCCATGGGCCGCGACCGCGACGCGGTGCTCAACGGCATCGACGTGCTCGTGCGCGAAGATTTCGCCCGGCTGCGCGGACTGCGCCTCGGCCTGATTACCAATCACAGCGGCCGTGATCGCCAGGGCCGCCCCACCATCGATCTGTTGCACGCCGCAAAGGATGTGAAGCTCGTGTCCCTGTTCAGTCCAGAACACGGCATCCGCGGCGCGGCCGACGACAAGGTGGACGACACCGTCGACGAGAAGACAAAACTTCCGGTCTACAGCCTGTATGGCGCCGCGCCCCGGCGCATTCCCGGCATGACCCAGGCCGACTACGACCTGGCGGTGATTCGGGCGCGCGCGCCGAAGGACGAGCAATTGCGCGAGATCGATGCGCTCGTCTTCGACATCCAGGACATCGGTGCGCGGTTCTACACGTATTCGGCCACGCTCGGCGCGGCGGTCGAGGCGGCCGCCCGCGCGAAGAAGCGGATCATCGTGCTCGATCGGATCAACCCCATCGCCGGCGCGCGCTTCGAGGGTCCCATCCAGACACGCGCCCCCAGCTTCATCGGTTTCCATCCCATTCCGGTGCGCCACGGCCTGACGCTCGGCGAACTTGCCCTGCTGTTCAACGTCGAGCGGAATTTCGGCGCCAACCTCGAAGTAATCCGCTGTGAAAATTGGGCTCGCGATCGCTGGCTCGACGACACCGGCCTGCCGTGGACCAACCCCTCGCCCTCCATGCGCAGCCTTACCGCCGCCACGCTGTATCCGGGCTTTTGCCTGCTGGAGAGCACTTCGATTTCGATGGGCCGCGGGACCGCCAAGCCCTTCGAGCAGGTCGGCGCGCCCTACGTCGACGGCGTGAGACTCGCTGCGGAGCTGAACGCCCGCCCGCTCCCCGGCGTGCGTTTCGAGCCCGTGAAATTCACCCCGAGCATGTCATTTTACCCCGGACCCGCGGCATCGCTGAAGTACAAGGATCAGGAGTGCGGCGGCGTCCGCGCGATTCTGACGGACCGTGTGCGCTGCAACGTCGTCGACCTCGGCATCGAACTCGCGCTGGCCGTGCAACGGCTCTACCCGGACAAATTCAGAGTCGAAGACATGGGCCGCCTGCTCGGCGACGACGAAACTCTGAACGCCATCAAGGCCGGCGAATCGCTCGCGCAGATCAAGGCCCGCTGGACGGACGGGCTCGCCAAGTTTGAACAACGACGCAAGCCGGCGTTGCTCTACTGACTCAAGGGAGTCGGGGTGACAGCTCACCCCGGGAGCTTGAGGTGGCCGAACCCGGCCTGCCTCCGCCGCCCGCGAACCGATTCGAGAGCGAACGGTTCAAAAACCGATGAGGACCTCGGGTTCCACCTTTCAGTGTTTTCGTTTTCAGAGGTGCAACGCACTTCGCCTGCATCGATCCGCCGAACGGAAGATCCCGCCTACCGTCCCAGCCACCCCAACTCCACCGCGCACCGGACCCGTTTCCCGCCGCCGGAGACAAGTTCGATGCCACCCCTGGCCTCGCGGATGTCCGCCACGCGATCGAAGCCACCCGGGATCGCCGCGACCCCGATGATGTAATTGACGGCCGTCGGTTTCTTCGGGTGCAGCGCGATCGTCGTCGGAATGCCGCGGCGGTTGAGCGGATTCGCTTTCGCGGACTCGGCGAGCCCGTAGTGAAAATAACTCGTCGTGTCCTCGATGCCCATCACGGCGGTGTGCCGGCCGTTCCACGGCGCGTAGTGCCGGCCACCATTCGAGATCCACAGAATGGTGTGCCGCAGCACGCGGGGGTCGCGCAGCGCAAAGTAAACGTAGCGCTGCACCGGAAAGGTCACAGCATTCCAAGCAAACGGAAGTTTCGCATCCGCCGTAAGCATCACGAGATCCTCGTAGCCTCGGCGCGCCGGAAAGCGCGTGAGGTCGGTCGTGCCGCCGGCGAGCAGCGGCACGCGCTCGAGGGTGCGGAAGGTCGCCCCGGCCCGCAGCGAGGAGTAGCCGCGGTTCTCCGGCGATTCGAACGCATCCGGCAGCACCTGGCCGCGGACAAACCGGCTCGTGCTCACGATGCCGGAGCCCGGGAGGTCGGGGAATTTCACCATCGCATGGTGCCCGACGCTCATCGCCCCGCGGGCCCCGGAAAGCACATGGCGCTGGTAAATGACGGGCTGCCCTTCCGGCGCCATCAGGGTTTTTTCGACGCGGCCACGTCGCACGCGCAGATCGAGGCTCGCGCGAAGCGTCACGCGCTCGTCGGTGTGCTCGATCGTCGCGCGCCGCCATTTCGCATTGGCGGTCTCGCCGTGTGGCGGATGCTGCTCGCCGCGCCAGGGCGTGCCGTTGCCGCCAAACGGTGCGCAGAAAAAATCGCCGCGCAACGCGCGGAGCAGCGGGATCGTCCCGCGGGCCAGCGGCTCCTCGGCCCACGGCGCAATCGACCAGGGGCTGACCGTGCGGTGATCGAGCCGGAAGGAAACGGGGCCGAGGTGGCCGCCCAGCTTCGTCAGATACGCATGCACGTGGCTCGACCGAAGCGACCAGGAGGGCTGGCCGTGGATGTTTTGCAACGAAGGGGCGCTCATGTCCCGAGGATTGCCCGACTGCGCACGGTGGCAAGCGCAAGCCCGCTTCATTTCACCTCCGTCCGGCAGGTTTTGACTTTGGCGATTTGGTCCCGATCGTCCCGCACCCTTGACCGTTGCCGGAAAAACTGCATCACTACATCATGATGCGCACGACAATCTCAATTGACGATGACGTGGCGGACGTCGCCCAGATGATGGCGCGGGCGTCCGGGCAGCGACTCGGGGCCGTCATCTCCGAGCTGGCGCGACGCGGTTTGCGCGCGCCGGTGGGAGCTCAAACCGGCGTGACTTCCGCGGCGCGCCGGTTTGCCACGTTTGACGTGCCGACCGATCCGAAGCCCGTCTCCGTGGCGGCGGCGCGCCGGGCTTGGGAGGAGAGCCGGTGAAGCAGCCGCGGGTACTGGCCGACGCCAATGTGCTGCTGGCACTCGCGTGGCCGACCCACCCGTTTCACGGCCGGGCCACGATGCGCCTCGCTGGTTCGGCGCCTTGGGCGACGTGTCCGCTGACGCGCGCGGCGTTCGTCCGTTTATCGAGCAACCCGTTGGTGGTGGGCCGGCCGGTGACGCCGCTGGAGGCCTGGCGATTGTTGGCGGGCTGGCTGCGGGACAAAGAACATCTCGCGCTCGATCGCGAACCGTCTGGCTTTGCCGTTCATTTCGAGAAGATCCTGGCGCGGTGTCTGGGCCACAACCAGGTCAACGACGCCTATCTCGTGGCGCTGGCCGCCGCGCATCGCGTAAGGGTGGTCACATTTGATGGGCCCCTCGCCGCCCTCGCGCCGGAACCGGGGCTGGTGGAAGTGCTGAAGCCGTGACGGGCGAAGAAGCTCTTCACTTCACCGCCTCGAGGTAATCGCTCAGCGTCCGCAGATTCAGGATGAAGGCCTCCGTCGTGATCTGCTCTCCGCTCACCCGCTTGCCGCCGGTGACCAGACATCGGCCTTGCGCATCGAGCGCCGCCATGGCCGCCCGCACGCGCGGCTCGAGCGCTTTCGCCCGCGCCGCCCGCGCCTTCGGCGTTTTCGCCTTTTCCTCCGCCGCCTGGCGCTTCGCGAGCAGGGCGACGCGACCGGCCGACTTCACGTCTTCATAGTACCGGATCACCGCCGGAATGCCGTACTCGCCCTTCCACGAGTAACCGGTCTGCCGTTCCTCGCTCAGATCCTCGAGGCGATACTTTATCTTGCCGTCGCGATCGCCGTAAATCGGCGTGTTCGTCCCAAGTTCGTACATGCGCGCCCAGAGACCGGGCGAGATCGCTGAACGCTGGTACCACGCGATCGCCCGCGGCAATCCCGCGAGGTATTTCGCGTCGCCCGTCTCCAGATGGAGATCCACGAGCAGCCGCATGGCCCCGGCGCCTTCGTTTGAAACCACGCACGGGGGCTCGAACGCGCGCGCCCACGCGGGCTCGAGCTGCGGGTTGTATTGCTGCGCCCACGCCGGCTGCGGCTCGGGCAGCTGCGCCAGAATCAGAAAATCGCCGCCCCGGAGCGCCGCCGCGCGATATTCCGGCCGGCCGAGGCGCTTCGCCGCGTCGAGCAGGGTCAGCACACAATCGCGGTGCGTGTTGTCGTTGAGCGTGTAGTAGCCGTTGTAGTTGTGCTTCGGGTACTCGCGGGGATAGTCCTTGGGAAACCGCGCCGGCTGCACCGGATACTCCCGCGCCTCGACCGGCACCCCTGTCCAGCGCTGCGGCCAGCCGCCATTCGGCCGTTGCGCCTCCAGCAGCCGCCGCAGCGCGTAGTCCCGCGCCTCGCGGATGCGCCCATCGCGCGGCTCCGCCGCACCCTGGCTCGCCTCGGCCACCGCGAGCAGCAGCCGCAGCGCGCTCTGCGTGTTGTCGTCATCGAAGGTCGTGACATTCTTCCGCTTCGCCGCCGCCGCCGCGGAGATTTTCCCGACATCGCTGCGCCGATACCAGTTCGCGCTCAGTTTCGGATCGAACTCGATCAGATAATCCCACCCGCCGGACTCCAGCTGCCCCACCGCGAGCGCATCCGCCGCGGCCCTCGCCGCCTCGAGGTATTGGGGATCGCCCGTGACCTCATGCGCCCGCAGGAAAGCCATGCCCATCGACGGCGTGCCTGGCGGTTGCACCCAGATCTGCGTGGGCGACGCCACGTTTTCACCCGCGCGCTCCTTGAGGTCCGGCGAATAGCGCCAGAGGTATCCACCCTCGGTGGCGATCGACCGCATGAATGCCGTGGACCGGCCCATCGCGGCGCGGGCCTGAACCGGCAGCGCGTCCTCCGCGGCGGACGCGACCATGGCACCAGTTAGCGCCAGCGAAATTGATAATCCGAATGGTCGAAGCTGCAGGGTTGGTTTCATGTGCATTCCCGGTTGAGGTCTTCAAGCGTGATCCGTCCGCCGCCAAAACGCGAGCCGCCGGACGCGGCCGGGTGCATTTCCGAGTGGATGGTAATTGACGCAAGGCCCACGGAGCGGCGGTTGCCTAAACGCCGACGGGCGGCGCAGGCAAAGGGCGCTTGGGCAAGCGCCCCTCCTTCCGGGCATGCCGACAATCGGCAGCGGCACCCGATGTCCCCGCGAGCCTCCTCGCGCGAACCTCATCCCGGCTTGCCTTGCGCCGCCGCAAGCATTCCCTAATTGCACGATTTCAAGTTTCCCGAAGCCCCGCGCCCGGTGAATGTCACTTCTCTCCTCATCAATGGCGTCCCGCGCTCGTGCGACGCCGCGCCGGAGCGCACGCTGCTCAGCGTGCTGCGGGATGACCTCGGGCTGACGGGCACGAAGTACGGTTGCGGCGAGGGTCAGTGCGGTGCCTGCACGGTCCTCGTCGACGGCGTGCCGGTACGCTCCTGCCAGACACCGTGCGGCACGGTTGGCCCGCAAAAAGTCACGACCGTCGAGGGGCTCGAGCACGCCGGCACCCTACACGCGCTGCAACAGGCCCTGATCGAGGTCGATGCGTTTCAGTGCGCGTACTGCGCCTCCGGCATGATCATGACCGGCGTCGCGCTGCTGGCGAAAAATCCGCAGCCGACCGAGCCGGAAATCGTACGATTCATGGACGGCAATATCTGCCGCTGCGGCACCTACCCCCGCATCATCGCGGCCATCACGCTCACCGCGTCGCGCCTGGCTGGGAAAGGAGGCTCGCGATGAATTCTGCGGCAGCAATCTCCGCGGCTGGTGCAAGGATGGTAGGAGCGGCTTCACACCGCGACCCTGCCCATTCGTCGCGGCGTAGAGCCGCTCCTACAGCCGACCAGGCCGAAGCTCACCGCTTCACCCGTCGTGCATTCCTGAAATCCTGCGCCAGCGGCCTCGCTGTATTGTGGCTGGTCGATCCCCGCGAATTGCGCGCCCAGGCCGAGACGGGCGGTGCCGTCCGCGGCGGACGGCGCGGCGGCGGGCAACGCCCGCGCGAACTCGCGGCGTGGCTGCACCTCGCGGCCGACGGCACCGTGACGGTCTTCAGCGGCAAGGCCGAGGTCGGCCAGAACGTGCGCACGATGCTCACGCAGGCCGTCGCCGAGGAACTGCCGACCGCACTGACCGCGATTACGATCGTGCTCGCCGACACTTCGCTCGTGCCGTGGGACGGCGGCACCGCCGGCAGCCGCAGTACGCCCGACATGGTGCCGCAGCTCCGCCGCGTCGCCGCCACCGCGCGTGAAGCGCTCCTCGATCTCGCGGCCAAACACTGGGGCGTCGATCGTGCCGCCCTGACCGCGGCCGATGGAAAAATTCTCCACACCACGACCCGGCGCTCGATCGGCTACGGTGAACTCACCAAGGGCGAGAGACTGGTGCTCAACGTCGCCGAGGCGATGGGGTTGAAACCTGCGACCGCGTGGCGGGTCATGGGCACCTCGGTACCCAAGGTTGACGGCCGCCGCGATGTCACCGGCCGGCACACGTACACCACCGATCTCCACCGCCCGGGCATGCTGCACGGCCGCGTGCTCCGGCCGATCGCGTTCGGCGCCATCCTCGGCGCACTCGACACCGCCGCCGCCGAAGCGATTCCCGGCGTAACCGTCGTGCGCGATGGCAATTTTGTCGGCACGACCGCACCCACCGAGCAGGTTGCGGCCCAGGCGATCACTGCGCTCCGGGCCGAGTGGCAAACAACGCCGCAGGTTTCGGAACGCGACTTGTTCACCCATCTTCGATCGACCGGGCGCAACGCTCCCGGTCCGATGGCGTCGCCCGCGCCCGGCGAACTGCGCCACACTTACACCGTCGCGTACATCGCGCACGCTCCGCTCGAGCCGCGCGCGGCGGTGGCGGAATGGAAAAACGACCAGCTCACCGTCTGGACCGGCACGCAGCGGCCCTTTGGCGTGCGCAGCGAACTGGCGGCGGCGTTGAAAATTCCCGAGGAGCGCGTGCGCGTGATCGTGCCGGACACGGGATCCGGTTACGGTGGAAAACATTCGGGCGAAGCCGCGGTGGAAGCCGCCCGCCTGGCCAGGGGTGCGGGCCAACCCGTCAAGCTAGTGTGGACGCGTGAGGAGGAGTTCACCTGGGCCTACTTCCGCCCCGCCGGCGTGATCGACGTGGCGAGCACCGTGGACGGCAGTGGCCGGCTGACGCGCTGGGAGCATCGCAACTACAATTCCGGCAACGCCACGATCCGCGCGCTCTACGAGGTCGCCGACCGCACCGAAGTGTACCACGCCTCGCAGACGCCGCTGAAACAGGGTTCGTACCGCGGACTGGCGGGCACGGCGAATCACTTTGCGCGCGAAACGCACATCGACGAGCAGGCGCACGCCCTGCAGCTCGATCCGCTCGAATTCCGTCTGCGCAATCTCCGCGACCCGCGCGCCCGGGCGGTGCTCGAAGCCGCGGCGCGCCAATTTGGCTGGGGCGGGCCCGGTGCGCGCGCGCCCGGCACGGGCCGCGGCCTCGCCGTCGGCTCCGACAAGGGCGGTTACATCGCCACGTGCGCCGAGGTCGCGGTGGACCGCGCGACGGGACGCGTGCGCGTGGTGCGCGTGGTGCAGGCATTTGAGTGCGGCGCGGTGGTGAACCCCGGCCAGTTGAAGAACCAGGTCGAGGGCTGCGTCGTGCAGGGCATCGGCGGTGCCTTGTTCGAGGCGGTGCGCTTCGAGCAGGGGCGAATCCTGAATCCTCGTTTCTCCCAGTACCGCGTGCCGCGCTTCAGCGACACGCCGCTCATCGAGGTCGTGCTGCTCGACCGCCAGGATCTCCCGTCCGCCGGCGGCGGCGAGGCCCCGCTCGAATGCATCGCGCCCGCGATCGGCAACGCCATGTTCTCCGCCACCAGCGTGCGCCTGCGCGCTTTGCCGCTCGCGCCAAATGGAGTGCGGTTTGGTTAGGGAATCTTGTACCGGGCGACCGCGACAGTCAGACAATCGGGCATCGAAAATCTGGAATTTCCAAACCACCGTGAAGTGCCACCAGCCCGAGCATCCGGTCCGAAATTGACCGGGGCCCGCTGCCCGATTTCACGATTCTCTCGTCTTCATGCGCCCCATCCCCGCCCTCCTCGCCACGCTGGTTTTTTCCGCCAGCGGCTTCGCGCAGACTCCACCCGCCGCGCCGAAAAAGATTCCACCACCCGGATTCACGCTGACTGACGCGGAGCGCCACGAACTCACCGCCGGCGTCGCCGCGCTCGGCCGCGACCTCGACGCACTCCCGCGCGAACTCGCCCGCGAGCCGCACCTGCTCGCGCTGGTACCCGACGGGGAGATTTTCCACAAGGCCGTCGACTGGGCCCTGCGTTACGACGAGTTCATGGCGCCCAGGGAAATCGCCTACGCCCGCACCTTGCTCGAAAAAGGCGGCCAACGTGTCGCGCAGCTTCGCGCCCGCCAGACACCGTGGCTGGACGCGACCGGTACGATCCTGCGCGGTTATCGGTCGAAACTGGACGGCTCGGTTCAACCCTACGTTCTCGTCGTACCCGAGACACTGCCGCGCGCTCCAGCCGGGACACCTCTGATGGTCTGGCTCCTCGGCCGCGGCGAGAAACGCACCGAGCTCGCCTTTCTGGCCGAGCGCGAGGCCGCTCCGCCGCAGCTCACGCCTCGGAACACCCTCCTGCTCGTGCCCTACGGCCGTTTCTGCAACGCGACCAAATTCGCCGGCGAGATCGATGTCATGGAGGCGCTCGCCGCCGTCCGCGCGCGCTACCGCGTCGACGCGCAACGCCTCGCCGTCGCGGGTTTCTCCATGGGTGGGGGCAGCACGTGGCACCTCGCGACGCATTATCCCGGCCTCTGGGCGACCGCGTTTCCCGGCGCCGGCTTCGCGGAGACCGCCGTCTTCACCCAGGCGCTCGCGCCCGGCCGGGAACCGCGCCCGGCGTGGGAGCAGCGCCTCTGGCGCCTGTACGACGCCACGTTATACGCCGGAAATCTCTACAACGTGCCGACCATCGCGTACAGCGGCGAAATCGATAAACAAAAACAAGCCGCCGACATCATGACCGAGTTCATGGCGGCCGAGGGCCTCAAGCTCACCCACCTCATCGGCCCGCAGACCGCGCACAAATATCACCCTGAAACCAAGGTCGGTCTCACCACGCTGCTCGAACAAAATCTCGCAGCCGGTCGCCCCGCTCTTCCCCGCGAGGTCCGCTTCACCACCTACACGCTGCGCTACGCCGACTCCGCGTGGGTCCGCGTCGAAGGCCTCGCGAAACACTGGGAACGCGCCGACGTCCGCGCGCGGTTGAGCGACGATGGCGCGACCCTGACCGCCGGCACCACGAACATCACCGCGCTCTCGTTCAACGGCGTGAAACCCGCCACCGTCGTTCTCGACGGTCAGCGCGTCGCGAGCCCGCCCACCGGCGCGCTCCATTTCACCCGGCGCAACGACCAGTGGTCCGCCTCGGCTCCGGACGCGACGCGGCGCAAACGCCCCGGCCTCACCGGACCCGTGAACGACGCCTTCATGGACGCCTTTCTCTTTGTCCGCCCCACCGGCAAGCCGTTGCACGCAGAGCTCGGCGCCTGGGTCGAAGGCGAACTCACCGCGGCGCGCCGTCTCTGGCGGGAGGTCTACCGGGGTGACGCACCCGTGAAGGCCGACCGCGCCGTGACCGACCAAGACGTCGCGAATCATAATCTCGTGCTCTGGGGCGATCCGTCGTCAAACGCCGTCCTCGCGAGGATCATCAAGCAACTGCCCGTGCAATGGGACGCGCAGACGCTCACGTTCCGCGGCCAGACCCACTCCGCCGCGCACCACGCGCCGATCTTGATCTTCCCCAATCCGCTCAACCCGGGGCGCTATGTCGTGCTGAACAGCGGCCTCGATTTCCGGGCGGAAGGATCGGCCAACAATGCGCTGCAAACCCCGAAGCTGCCCGACTGGGCCATCGTCGATCTGCGCACGCCACCCGACTGGCGCTGGCCGGGCAAGGTGATCGACGCCGGTTTCTTCGACGAGGAATGGAAGTGATTGCCGTTCCCCCATGAAAACCTACCCCGCATTGCTCTCCGCCGGCCTGATCGGCCTGCTGTGGCACGCGTCGGCTGCACTGGCGGGAGAGCCCGCGGCACCGATTCCCAGCACCCAGAAAGAACTGATCGATCTTCGCGACCCCGCGAAGGTCCGCGCCCGGCGTCCGCTCCTCATCGCCCATCGCGGCGGGGTCGTCGGTCCCCGCCTGCCGGAATGCTCGCTCGGAGCCATCCGCGAGGCCTCGAAGTGGGGCTACGACATGGTGGAACTCGACGTGCGCGCAACCAGGGACGGGCGGCCGGTGGTTTTCCACGACACCAACCTTCTCGCCGCCTGCGGCCGCGACACCACCATCAGTGCGCTTAGCGAGGCGGAAGCACGCGCCATCCGCTACCGCAAGAACGATGAACCGATCGCCAGCCTCGGGGAGGCACTGGCGTTGTGCCGGGAGCTGAAGCTCGGCGTCATGCTCGATTTCAAGGACGGCAATCTGCGCCCGGAATTCCTTCAGGGAATCGCGACCCTCGTGCGTCAGCATCGCCTGGCCCGGGCGACGGTGACGATTTCCGGCAACCCGGTCGTCCGCGCAGAACTCCGGGCAGTGGCATTGGTGCCGGTGACGCCGGACGAACTCCGGAGAATCGCGGGTGGCGAGCCCGTGGCGGCGGACGGCCTCTACTGGTTTGGGATTCCCGCGCGGATCCAATTCGACACAATTCCAAAACTTCAGCGGTCCGGTGCGCTGGTGGTTCCGGCGATCAACCTGTTTCGCTACGAAAACGATCCGGACCGGGCGCAGGCCCGCCGCGAAGTGCGGCAATTGCTGGAAATCGGCGTCGACGGATTTCAGATCGACTCGTCGTACCAGGATTTCTTCGGGCGGGCGCTCCCGTGACGACGGGACCAGCCACCGGTGCGCCGAGGGTTCACTCAAACTTGCCCTCCGCGGTTGTCTTTTCCGTCGGATCGACAAGTACTCTGAGGTCTCCGTCTCCCGCCGGTTCGCCGCAACTCAGTGGTGAAAGGTCGAACCACTCTGCTCCGCTCCAATTCGCCTCCCCTCCTTTTCCACGCCCCTGATGATAACCCTCGGTGTCTTCGCCCGCCGCACGCGCCTTGCTCTCGCTTACCTCGCGGCGGGTGCCGCCATCCTACCCGCGCAAACTCCACCGCCTCCGGCCAAACGCCTGCCGCCCGCCGGCCTCGCCATTCCTGCCGCCGCCCGAACCGAACTGACCGCCGGCGCCGCGACTCTGCGCGGCGAACTCGAGGCCCTCGCGCGTGAACTTGCCAATGCAGGCAATGCCCGCCTCGCCGCCCTGCTCCCGGACGCCGAGGTCTTCCACAAGGCCGTCGACTGGGCTCTTCGCCACGACGAGTTCTTCGACGTCAAACAGATCGAGGTCGCCCGTCGATATCTCATCACCGGCCGCGAACGCGTCGCGCAATTGCGCGGAGGCCGGGCCCCCTGGCTCGACGCCACGGGACTTGTGCTGCGCGGCCATCGCTCGAAACTCGACGGCTCGGTGCAACCGTACGGCCTCTTGGTGCCACCGACCTTGTCGCGGGAGCGCCCCAACCGGCTGCAGGTCTGGCTGCTTGGCCGTGGGGATAAGCGCACCGAACTCGCCTTCCTCGCCGAACGCGAGGCGGGGCCTCCGCAAATCGTGCCCCACGACACCCTCGTGCTCGTGCCCTACGGCCGCTTTTGCAATGCGACGAAGTTTGCCGGCGAGGTCGACGTGTTTGAGGCGATGGCTGCCGTGCGCGAAACCTATCGCATCGACGACGATCGGATCGCCGTGGCGGGTTTCTCGATGGGGGGCGCGAGCACCTGGCATCTCGCGACCCACCACCCCGGCCTCTGGGCCGCCGCCTCGCCCGGGGCCGGATTTGCCGAGACCGCCGTCTACAACAAAGCCCTCGCCCCCGGCAAACCCGCCCGCACCCCGTGGGAACAGAAGCTCTGGCGCTGGTATGACGCCACCGAATACGCCGCCAATCTCAGCAATTTGCCCCTCATCGCCTACAGCGGGGAACTCGATCCGCAAATCCAGTCGGCGGATCTCATGGAGGCGGCGCTGGCGAGGGAGGGTCTCAAACTGGAGCGCCTCATCGGTCCGCAAACCGCGCACAAATATCACCCGGATTCCCGGACCGCCCTCATCGCACGACTCGACACCCTGCTGGCCGCCGGCCGCCCGCCCGCGCCCGCCGTCGAGCATTTCACCACCTACACGCTCCGCTACGCCGCCTCGCGGCGCATCACGATCATGGAACTGGAAAAATCGTGGGAGCGCGCCGACGTCCATCTCACGACTCCCGCCCGCGACCGCCTCGAGGTGACCACCAAGAATGTCGGCGGGTTCACCCTCCGACTCGAACGCACGGCGGACGTCACCGTTGCGATCGACGGTCAGCCCGTTCCGCTCGGCCAGGTCGGGTCCTCCTACTGGTTCGCGAAATCCGGCGGTCGCTGGCAGTTCAAGGACAGCTCGTTCGCCGCCGATCGCTGGGGCAAAAACGAACGCAAAGTCCCCGGTCTCAGCGGCCCGATCGACGACGCATTCATGGAGCCTTTCCTCTTCGTGCGCCCGACCGGCCGGCCGCTCAATCCCGCCCTTGGCCAGTGGACTGCAGGCGAGCTGGCGCACGCGGCCAAGATGTGGCGCGAAATTTTTCGCGGCAACGTGCTCATCAAAGACGACGCCGCCGTGACCGACGACGACCTCGCCAACCGGAATCTCATCCTCTGGGGCGATGTTTCCTCCAACCGGCTGATCACGCGCGTGCTCGCCACCGGCAAGCTCCCGCTGACGTGGAACGCGCAAACCCTCGCGTTTCGCGGCCGGAGCTACGCCGCCGCGCATCACGCCCCGGTGCTCGTGTTTCCGAACCCGCTCAGCTCCCGGAAACGCTATGTGGTCCTGAACAGCGGCATTGATTTCCGCAACGAAGCCTACGGCACCAACTCGCTCCAGACGCCGAAGCTGCCCGACTTCGCGATCATCGATTTGCGCGAACCGCCCGGCCCGCGCTGGCCCGGAAAGATCGCCGACGCGGGCTTCTTCGACGAGACGTGGAAGTGAGACGAGCAGCGGGGTTCCTTCGCGTGCTTCGTTGCTCCGCGTGAGCCCCGGCTGAATCGTGCTGAGACCTCACGCGAAGCCGCGAAGATCGCGCTGCCGGTAATCCGAAGATTGTGCCAGCGGAAGAACCAGCAACTCACCTCCAGAGTGTCACGTAATACGTGACACTTCTTAAATACTTCCATCGTGCACGATGAATGAGTGTCACGTATTACGTGACACTCTGCTCGCGCCGCGGGGAGAACGGGGCCTTCAGCCCGGAGAGGAGACCGCCGCCGAGCCGCCCGACGGTTTCATCCTTTCCCGCTTTCCACCTCGATCAATTGTCCATCTTCTTGCGCCTTCCCTCCCTTCGTACCCCGATACTTTTCGAGAACGCTTCCTTTCGATGACGTTTCCTTCACCTCGTCTCCTTCTCTTCGCCATTGCCGGCGCGATCGCCCTGGCCCTCCCCGCCGCAACGGTCGAAGATCCGGTGGCCCGCGCGGCCCTGCCAGAGTACAAAATCATCCCCGCCGCCAAACCGGAGGAGCTCACGCCGGCCGCCGCGCTCGACCTGTCCACATTTGCCCGCTGGCCGCGCTCCCAGGGCGACAACGGCGCCCGCCGCTACTCCACGCTCAAACAGATCACGCGCGAAAACGTGCGCCAGCTCGAAGTGGCCTGGACCTATCGCTCCGGCGACGGCGCCGCCAATGTCCAGTGCACCCCGATCATCGTCGACGGCCTGCTCTACGCCCCGACCCCCGGGCGCGCCCTCGTCGCCGTCGACGCGGTCACCGGCGTCGAACGCTGGCGGCGGCCCATGCCAGTCGCCCGGCCGAGCCGTCTGCAGGATGCTCCCGCCCGGCGCGGTCTCGTCTACTGGCCTGGCGATCGCGAAAGCGCGCCGCGGATTCTCTTCGGTGCCGGTGATTGGATCCACGCCGTCGATCCCAAGTCCGGCGAACCGCTGCCCGGTTTCGGCGAAGGCGGCCGCACCTCGATTCCCACGGGAGCCACCGCCAGCGGCGCGGTGTTTCAACACGTGTACGTCACGTGCGGCCTCCTCGGCGACGCCTACGGCTACGATGTGCGCACGGGAAAACCGCTTTGGCGCTTTCACTCGGTGCCACGCGGCGATGAATTTGGCGCGGACACCTGGGACGGACCGCAGCAAGGCGCGAACGGCTGGAGCGGCCTCTCCCTCGACGACACCCGCGGCATCGCCTACATCGCGTTTGGCGCGGCCCGACCCGACATGATCGGCGTGGGACGGCTCGGCGACAATCTGTTCAGCGACTGCGTCGTCGCACTCGACGTGCGGACCGGCCGGCGGCTCTGGCATTTTCAGGACGTGCGGCACGATATCTGGGATCTCGATGTGTGCGCGCCGCCCAACCTCGTCACGATCATGCGCGACGGCCGGCGCATCGACGCGGTCGCCGGCATTGCCAAGTCGGGCCACGTCACCCTGCTCGATCGCGTGAGCGGTCAGCCGATTTTCCCGTGGCGGCTGCGCCGCGCCCCCGTCTCGAAACTCCCCGGCGAAAGAACCTCGCCGTATCAACCCGACCCGGAATTGCCCGAACCGATTTCGCGGATGGAGTTCAACCCCGCCGACATCACCGATCGCACGCCCGAGGCCACCGCCTGGGTGAAGAAGATCGTGGAGAAATCGACCTATGGGTTCTTTCAGCCATTCACCGAGGGTGTGCCCAACCTCTTCATCGGCTCGCGTGGCGGCGCCGAGTGGTCAGGCGCGGCGGTCGACGTCCCGACGGGCCGGCTCTACGTGACGTCGAATCGCTGGGTATCCAAAATCACCGTACTCTCCCACGAGGACCGCGAACGCGACCCGCGCCATCCGCCCTCCGCCGGGGAAAAACATTTCGTGCTCCACTGTGCGCCGTGTCACGGACCCAACCGGGGCGGCATCGGCATCGCCCCGCCGCTCTTCGGACTGAGGAACCGCCTGACCGACGCCGAGGTGTTGGAGCAGTTGCGCACCGGCAAGGGCGCGATGCCACCCAATCTCCTGCTGAACGACGCGGAGAAAAAGGAACTCCTCGACTTTCTCTTTCGGCGCAACCAGCCGCCCTCGCGCGCCCGCGGAGCTGACGAACGGACGGGCGACCGGCCCAGTTACGCGTTCAACGGGTTCCAGTTTTTGACCGACCACGAGGGCTACCCGGGCATCAAACCGCCGTGGGGTCTGCTCAACTGCTACGACCTCAACACGGGCAAAGTGCTCTGGCGTGCGCCGCTGGGCGAATTGGAGCAACTCACGCAGCAGGGCGTGCCGAAGACCGGTTCGCACAATCTCGGTGGGGCCAGCGTCACGGCCGGCGGGCTCGTGTTCGTCGCCGGCACGGAAGACGAAAAACTCCGCGCCTTCGACGCCGACACGGGCGCGGAACTCTGGTCGGCGAAACTGCCGTTCGCCGGGACAGCCGCGCCCGCCATCTACGAGGTCGCGGGGCGACAATTCATCGTAATCACCGCGACCGGTGGCGGCCGCGTGGGTGGCGCCTCCGGCCCGGGCGACGCCTACGTGGCGTTTGCGTTGAGGCCGTGAAGAACTTCGCGGTGCGCAGTCGCTCCGGTCGGTAAGTGCAGTAACCGGATTTGGCGTCAGGGCGCGGCGGCGGGCGCGAGAACGCGGGGCAGCAGTGCTTCGAAACGCGGGTTGCCGCGCAGGGGATCCCAGTCGGGGTGGTAGCGCAGTTCATTCCGAGTGACGATGAAGTCGTGATGAGTGCCCAGCGATCCGGCCTTGTGTGCTGCTTCGAGTTCCGCCACCGCCTCGTCGTTTCGTCCGAGCAGGACCAGCATCTGGGCCGTGCTCCCGGCATAAATCGACCACCGATTCACCGACTGCCGTTGCCGGATTTCGGTCAACGATGCCTCCGCTTCTGTCCGCTGGCCGAGCGACGCCAGCAGCCGGGCTTTCCAACTGAGCAGCTCGTTGGAAGCGGGCTGCGCCGACTGTCGCTGCTCCACCAGCTTCAGCGCTGCCTGCCAGTCGCTGCGCGCCGCGTCGAGATTCCCGGCCAGTTGGTGGGCCCGCCCGGTGAGGTAGGCTTTCGGTCCGGTGAAAGCACCCGGATCAAAAGGGACGAAGTCACGCACCGGCTGCAGCGCCTCGAGGCATTTGGCGGGAGCCTTGCAGAAAAAGTAGATTCGGGCCGCGTCGAGGGCGTCCGACTCGGTCGCATGATAATCCGGGCGAAATTTTTCCACCAGGGCACGCGCGCCGGCCAGGTCGCCGTGGTAATCGAGAAGCACCTCCCTCTTCCATCTTCTGGCGTTGCGATATCCGGGGGCGAGGGCGAGCGCCCGGTCGAACGCCGCCTCGGCCTCGGCCGGCCGATTCAGGGCCAGCAGATTGAGGCCCCGATTAAAGTGCGTGACGGGATCGCGCGGGGCGGCGCCGGCCGCTTGATCAAAATAGACCAGGCTCTCTTCAAACTTCCCGGCTCGGCGCAGGGCGCCGCCCAGCGAGATCAGCAGGAGGTGATTGGCGGGCTGCCGCACGACTTCCTCCTTCAGCAGTCGCACCGCCGTGGCCTGGGTCTTGCCGTCAAAACGCAGACTGAAGGCCCACGCGAATCGCGCCTGACCGGAGTTGGGGTCAAGCTTGATCGCGCGTTCCGCATCGGAGCGCATGGCGGCCAGCCGCTCCGCCGAATTCTCGATTCCTTGGACGATGAAACAGCAGGACAACAGCGCCCGTGCCGCCCACGCCTCGGCATCAAGGGGGTCGCCGTCGACTGCCTTCTTCAGCAGCTGCTCGCCCAAAGCCAAATCCTCGGGCGAGGCCAGATCCCACCGTTCGTAGAGAGTGCGCGCTCGTCCGGTGAGTTTTTGCGCCTCGGAGAGTGGTGCGACCGGAGCTTTGGCGTCCGCGCCGGCGGGTGGCGGACCAGCGATTGGTGATTTTTTCCACGGCTGCCACAATGCCAGCACGGCCACCGCGGCGAAACCGAGCGCGGCTGGCACCAGCCATCCGCGGCTCGCCGCGCGGGGTTTCCCTGGGGACGCGACGCCCTCGTCGCGTGCTGCGGGCCGAGGGCTCCCCGCCTCGAGTTTCATCTCCTCGAGCAATTTCTTCACTCGGGCGCAAAATGACGCCGGCGCTTCTCCGCCCGGTAGCCGGGTCCACTGCACCGCGCGAAACTCCTCCGGCACCAGCGCCTCGCCATCCTTGGTCGCGTCGATCACCACCGGCAGCAGAAACGGCGTCCCGTCTGCGATCGCCTGAGTGCGCTGGGCCGCGATTTTCCATTCGATCCGAAAATACCCTTCGCGCCGCGCTTGGGTCGCCGCCGAGATCACCGGCACGAACAGCGTGCACGATTTCACCTGCCCGCGGATTTTTGCATCCCACGCATCGCCGCCGACAAGTTCGTTCTGGTCAAACCAGACCTCGACACCACTCGCGCGCAGCGACTCGCAAATGCGCCGCACGGCCTCCGCGTCTTGGGAAGCGTAGCTCAGGAAGACCGCTTTATTGGCGGATTCGGACATGGGCTGGGGATGCCGTCAGGGATGGCCGATCCGCCGCGGCTGGCGAGTTCATTGTGCCCGGTTGGCCGGCGGCGCGTTTCTCGTCAGCCACACTTCTCCGTGTTCTGCCATTCATGCGAATCGTGCACGTCTGCGACGATTTCAAAATTGTTCTCTTCCTCGTTCTCTCAATCCGACGAGAACGCGGAACGATTACGAGAACGAGAACGCTGCAAAGGTCGCCACCCCTTGGGTTGACGTTGCCGCGATGCGATGCCTGCAAGCTACGGCGTGCCCGGCGCCCGCCCGCCCGCGGGCAGGTGGGTCAGAAAATGGCGCGCGATCTGCCGGTAGCGGTGCAGCGTGTAGCCCTTGCCTTCCGTGATCGCATGCGTGCCGTTGGGATAAACCATCAAATCGAACTGTTTCCCCAATTCGACCAGCCGGTTGACCAGGAGCTCGGAATTTTGGTAGTGCACGTTGTCGTCCGCCGCTCCGTGCATCAGGAGCAGTTTGCCCTTCAGCCCTTCCGCGTAAGTGATGGGCGCTCCTTTGCGGTAACCCTCCACATTCTTGTCCGGCAGGCCCATGTAGCGCTCCTGGTAAATCGTGTCGTAGTAACGCTGGTCGGTGACCGGCGCTCCGGAAACGCCCACGTGATAGGTTTCCGGCGAACGGAACAGCAGGTGCAGCGTATTCGCGCCACCACCGCTATGCCCCCACACGCCCACGCGCGTGGCGTCGAGATACGGGCGCTGCCGCAGCAAATTTTTCAGCGCGGCGGTTTGGTCCTCCGCGGAGAGCACGTTGACCTCGCCGTAGATCATCTTGCGCCACGCGCGACCCTTCGGGGCGGGCGTACCGCGATTGTCCATGCTCAACACGATGTAGCCCGCATCGGCGAGCGTCCGGTGAAACAGCGCGTTGCCGCCCCCCCACGCGTCCGTCACGGTCACGCTGGCCGGTTCTCCATAGACGAAGACAATCACCGGATACTGCTTTCGGGCATCAAAGTCCTTCGGTTTCATCATCCAGCCGTCGAGTTTCACCCCTTCCGCCGCCGTCGCCGAAAAAAACTCGGTGGGCCGCAACCCATCCGCCAGCTTGTCCCGGAGTTCGCGGTTGTCTTCGAGCGAGCGGACCATTTCGTGCGACGGCAACCGCACGAGACTCGTGACTGGCGGGCGGTCAAACGTGGAATAGGTGTGGAAAGAAAACCGGCCGTCCGGTGAAAGCACATGGCGATGCGTTCCCGGCATTTGCGCCGGGCTCAATCGCTCTGTCATTCCGCTGCCGTCCAGCCGGACGCGATGAAGATAGCGCTGCGTCGCGTTGTCCGGCGAGGCGACGTAGTATAGCCATTCGTCCGTGGCGTCGGGGCCAACCAGACTGATGACGTCGACGGCCTGCGGCGTCAGCAGTCGCACGTTCCGATCGAGCCGCGACACCGCGTAGGCCTGTTGCCAGCCGGCGCGTTCGCTGATGATCAACAGGGTCGTGCCGTCGTGCGTCCATTGCGGCGCTTCGCGGACCGACACCCACGCCTGGTCGGCATCGTCAAACAGCAGGGAAACTTTCCCGCTCCGCGCGTCGCCGAGAAAGACCTGTAGTTTGTTTTGGAGCCGGTTCAGCTGGTGGAGCACGAGCTCGCTGGCGTTCTTCACCCAGGAAATCCGGGCCACGTAATGCTCCCGCGGATCGCCGGGCAGATTCATCCAGCGGGTCCGCCCGCCCGAGGCGGCCACCACGCCGATGCGCACGGCGGAATTCTGGGTGCCGACCTTGGGGTAGGGAAACCGCGTCACCTCCGGGTAGAGTCCAGCGGTGGTGTTGAGCAGCTGGTACTCGCGCACGCCGGCCGTGTCGAACTGCCAGTAGGCGAGGCTGCGGCTGTCGTCGCTCCAGCGAAAGCCGTCCCGAATGTCCAACTCCTCCTCGTTGACCCAGTCTCCGGTCCCGTTGATCACCGTGGCGGAGCCATCGTTCGTCACCTGCTTGATTGCACCCGAACGGACGTTCTCGACGTAGAGATTATTGGCGCGGACGTACGCCACGCGGGTGTTGTCGGGTGAAAATTTGGCAAACAGCAGCGACGCCGCCGGAGCGTTGCCGCCCAGCTGGCGCAGCTTGCCCGTCGCGCGCTCCAACACCCAGTAGTCCCCGCGCGTTTTTTGGCGCCACACTTTCTGCGAGTTGGTGAAGATCAGCAGCGACTTCCCGTCGGGCGACCAGGTGTAGTTGTCCAGTGCGAGCGGTTTGGTGTCCGCGCCGGGCGGCGTGAGCTGGGCCGCGGTGAGCAGCACCTCGCGCTGCCCGGACTCGGCGGCGTAACGCACGAGGTCCTTCGCTCCTTTGGTTTCGGTGGAATCTTCCACCGTGGTGTAGCTGGCACTGTCCTCCGACCACCGGGCCGGGCCGAAGGCCTTTAATTCGAATTCCTTCTTGGCGCCGAAGATCTTTTCGAGCTGCTGATCCATCGGCTCCCCGGCGCGGCCTCCGAGAGAAAACAGCGCGGCGAAGAGAAAACCGAGACGCAAGAGGTGGTTCATGGGAGCGCAAGGTTTGGCGCGGTGCATTCCTTCAGCAAATCGAATCCACCCCGTCATCCGCCAACCGTCGGCCGCACTCATCAGGGATCAGGCCAACGGATTCGGAGCACCAACGGCGGCGGAGCGGATTCGATTGCGGCCTTCCTTCTTCGCGGAATAGAGGGCTTGGTCGGCGGCTTGCACGAGGGCTTCCGGCGCCAAGCCGGCCACCGCCAGCGTCGCAGCCGCGCCGACGCTGACAGTCACATGGTCGGTGACCAGTGAATGCTTGTGCTCCAGGGCCAGGGCCTCGACCCCCGAGCGCAGCCGTTCCGCCACCTGGAGGACGCCGTTGATTTCCGTCTCGGGCAGCAGGATGACAAATTCCTCGCCACCGTAGCGGGCGGCCAGGTCGGCGGGGCGCTGGGCCGCCTGCTTGAGGACGGCCGCCACTTGCTGGAGCACGCCGTCGCCGCCTTGATGGCCGTAGTGATCGTTAAACAGTTTGAAGCAATCCACGTCGAGGAGCACGAGGCCGAGTGATTTTCCCGAGCGCGCGCCGCGCAGCCACTCGGTGCGCAGCGTTTCATCGAACACACGCCGGTTGGCCACGCCGGTGAGGCCGTCTTCGGAGGAAAGGCGTTTCAGTTCCTGGTTCCGCTCCGCCAGTTCGCGCTGGGTTTCGCGCAGCATTTTCTGCGCGAAGTAACTGTGCGAGTGCATCCGGATGCGGGCGACGAGTTCAATGCCATCCGGCAGCTTCACCAGATAATCGTTAGCCCCGGCGTTGAAGGCGTCGCGTTTCACCGTGGTTTCCGCCGTGGAGGAAAGCATGATGACGGGAATTTCCTGCGTGGCGGCGTGACTGCGGTAATCGCGCAGGAGACCAAGGCCATCGATGCCAGGCATGACGATATCCTGCAAAATGGTCGTGGCTCCGACGGCGGCGGCGGTTTCCACGGCCTTCGCCGGATCGGAGCAGAAGTGGTAGCGGATATCCGGCTCGGTCAGGAGCAGCCGGCGGATGGCTTCGCCGACAATCGGTTGATCATCGACGCAGAGCACGACGGGCTGAGGGCCCGGCGGATCGGGGAGTGTGGTGGCGTCTGGGGTCGGATACATGGAAACATTTGCTGGCAAAGAGGGGGTAGGTTGGCGGCGGCGAGCTTGCCGGGATGCGGCAAGGCATGGCATTTCGCGGAAGGCGTCAAACTCGCAAGCTGGTGCCCCGCGCGCGGGCGTGGCAAGGAATGCGTGGCAAATGTCGTTGTCGGACCGGGGATCCGTCTCGTAGCCACATGTTCGCATGAAGCCGTCGCGCCGTTCTGAGGGAAACAGTGGCAAGCTGTCCCCGCCGCAGCCGGGCGCGCCCCCGGATGAACCGCGGGCTCGGTTTCGCGAATTCCAATTCGTGCGGCAGGAACCTGGCTTGCAGCGCCGCTGGTTCGAAGCCACCGACATCGAGCTGGTCGTTTGGTACGACCAGGCCGGTGCCCGGACCGGGTTCCAGCTGATTTACTGGCCGGGGGACGGGGAGCGGGCACTGACGTGGCGCGATTGCCAAGGCTTCAATCACAGCCGCGTCGATTCGGGCAGTTGTTCGCCCTTCTCGAACCTGACGCCGATCCTGCAACCGGACGGAGCCGTGCCATGGGCGCTCGTGGAGGAATTGTTTCGTCGGCGCGCCGCATCACTCGAAGCGGATTTGCGCGATCACATCCTGGCGCGACTGCAGGCCCGGAGCTAACCCTGCCACCGACCAAAATGAAGGACCTCCCACAGATTCAGAAAGGCCACAGATGCAGAGTCAGAAGGCCGTCGGTTGAGGACCGGCAGGTGTGCTGGTGCGGCGCGCGGCACGACAAATCGTCGCGTAACGGCAACGCACGAGATCGTGCCTTTGCATCAATCTCGTTCTCTTTCTCCTCCGAGGATTTCGCGAAAAACCGACCGTTTCCACTACAAGCAAGGGGCGATCGTGTAATGGCCCGGCCGTTGACACGCCGACCGCACGCAAATAAACCGGAGCCATTCTGCTCCATCACTCCATGAAACTCCTCGCCCCGGCCAGCTCGCTCGTGCTGCTCTTCACCGCCCTCACCCTCCCGGCTCGCGCCGCCGAAGCCGGCGCCACCCACGGCTGGCACGCCGACACGCTCGGCGAGGCCATTGCCTACATGCTCCTCTTTGCCGCGATTGGAATTATGGCGGCGATTGCCGGCTACAAGATTTTTGACAAATGCACGCCCGGGGATCTCCACAAGGAGATTCTGGAAAACAAGAATGTCGCGGCCGCGATTGTCGCCGCCGCCGTCATTCTCGGCGTCTGCATCATCGTCGCCGCGGCGATGGTGGGGTGAGAGGTAATACTTGCTGGCGCGCGCGGCCCCTCGATCGACCCCGGGTCGTGAGCCGGTCGAACCGGTTTCAGCCGCATCGCTCCGCGACACCGCGCACATGAAACGCAGTCGGATCGTCAAACGCCTGCTCGTCGGCGGATTCACCGCCGGCCTGGTCGGCGCCTGCGCGAGCGCCGCGGAGCCGCGCATCACGCCGGAAAACCACTACACCAACGACACCTTTATCCGCGGGGCCGGCTACTATCACGCCCCGTTCCAGCGCTTCTTTCAGTTTCAGTACAACCACTACGATCCCCAGCGCCGGATGTACTACTATGGCGGCCAGTGGGGTCCGGCGCCGCATCGCAGCCTCATCAACATTTCGACCCCCACCGCCGAAGCGGCCCGCGCCGCCCAACTTACGCGCAGCGACCTGCCGCCCGTCGTCCCCGTGATGCGCTCCGGTTTTGGCAGCTCCGGGCGTTCGCATTCCTCCGGTTCCTCATGAAACGCCATCGCTGCCCGCCCCGCCCCGCTTGGCGCGAGAAGGTCGCGGAGATCGGCCTGACGTACCACACGCACGACGACGGCCCCTATTGGGACGAGTCCGCCTGCTATGAGTTCGACGCCGCCGAGATCGCCGTGCTCGAGCGCGCCGCCCACACGCTCCATTATCTCTGCATCGATGCTGCGGAGCAGGTCATCGCCCGCGGTTGGTGGGATCGCCTCGCGATTCCGCCGGCCGCCGTGCCGGCCATCTTGCGCTCGTGGGAACGCGATGACTTCAGCCTCTACGGCCGCTTCGATCTCGCGTTCGACGGCGCCAGCCCGCCCAAACTCCTCGAGTACAATGCCGACACCCCGACGGCCCTCGTCGAGGCGGCCGTCGCACAATGGTTCTGGCTTCAGGAAACCCATCCCACCGCCGATCAGTTCAACTCCAGCCACGAACGCCTGATCGAGGCGTGGCGCCGCTGGGCCGGCACGACGATCCACTTCAGCAGCGTGCGGGACAACCCGGAGGACGAGCAGACGGTGCTCTATTTGCGCGACACCTGCGCCCAGGCCGGTGTCGCCACACGCGCGGTGTACATCGACGACCTTGGCTGGGATGCGGCGCAGCGGAAATTCGTGGATCTCGACCGCACGCCGCTCACCCACTGCTTCAAGCTCTACCCCTGGGAGTGGTTGTGGCAGGAGGAATTTGCGACGCACCTTGCGCACGACGCGGTGCAACTGATCGAGCCCACCTGGAAGATGCTCCTCAGCAACAAGGGCCTGCTGCCGATCCTCTGGGAGCTCTTTCCCGGGCATCCCAACCTCCTGCCCGCGTACGAGACGGCCGCGCCGCTGGCCGCCCGCCATGTGCGCAAGCCCAAGCTCAGCCGTGAGGGCGCCAACGTGACGTGGGTCGAAGGTGGCGTCGCCGTCGAGGAGACGGACGGCGATTATGGCCGCGAAGGCTGGGTCTTCCAGGCGACGGCTGAACTCCCGGAATTCGACGGCAACCGCCCGGTATGCGGCGTGTGGATTGTCGACCATGAACCGGCGGGGCTCGGCCTCCGCGAAGACACGCGCCGCATCACCGGCAACCTCAGCCGGTTCGTGCCGCATTACATCCCATGAGCATCGCCAATCCTACTCCGCTCCGCGTCGGCGCCAAGGGCACCCTGCACGGCTGGTCCGTGACGGTGGCCGGGCGCGTGGTGCTTGGGGTGGAGGTCGGCGGCGAACGTTTTTTTTGGAACGAATACCACCTCGTCGACGGCGCCGGCAACTCCGGCACACTCGTGTATGAGGAAACCGATGACGGCCCCGAGTGGAAACTTTTCCAGTTGCTCACGCCGCGGCAGCCGATGCCGGTGTCCGAGGCGGAAGTCAAAAAGGTCGGCGACCGGGTGAGTTTCGGCGGCGCCGCGATTCCCATCACCTTGGTGGACCGCTCGACGGTCCACCACATCGAGGGCACCGCTCCCGAGGGCGTCGAAGTCGGGGATCTCGCCGACTTTTTCAACGCCGACGCCGGTGACCACATGATCGTCGCGAGCTGGACCGGCAACGAAATCGAATTCTACGAGGGTCGCGACGTACCGGCCGAAGTGGTGGCTACAGCCTTCGGGCTGCCGCGGGGAGCTCCGGGCTTTCGCACCACCAAGCTCCACTCCGGGTCGTCGCAATCCCCGGGCAAGCAGACGACCGGCATCGTCCTCGCGGTACTGGCGGTCGTCGGATTGATTGCCGCCAACTCATGTTTTTCGCGCAAGCCGACGATGCCAGCCGCCGGTCAGGCGACCGTCCGCCGCCCGTCGCAAACGGCGCCAACCCTGCGGCTCACCAATGGGACGAGCGGGGTGCTGGGCGCGCGCACCTACACCATTGGGGGGCACGCCCTGGTGGGGGTGGGTCGCATTGCCGGAAAATACGATCGCCATGAATACCATCTCACGGGCGAGAATCAGGGTTCCGCCCTGCTGATCAACGGCCTGAACGGTGGCACACGCCAGTGGCACCTGCTGCAACCCGTGGCTCCCCCGGCCAATTTCACCGCCTACGACGCGGCGGCGCAGCGCAAGGGCCGGCAGCTAAATCTCGGCGGCGTCAATGTGACGATCACGGAGTTGTTCCTGTCGCAGCCGCGGGCGGTCGACGGCACTCCGGCGGCGGGAATCTGGCCGGTGGAAAAAAACTACGGCTTCGTCGCGACGAGCCCCGGTGAGTGGTGGGTCGCGCGCTGGACGGAGCGGGGCCTGTCGCTGCATCGGGGCGCGCCCCTCGACGAGGCGAGCGTCTTTGCCGCCCTCGGCCCGGGACCTGAAAAGCCGAAGTGAAACGAAGCGTCGTCAGGATATCGGAGCCTTCAGCCCGCCCGCGGCACGATATGGAAAAATACCGCGGCCCAGTGGCAGGCGCTGCCGCCGAGCACAAAGAGATGCCAGATGGCGTGTTGATACGGCAGGCGTTTCCACAGGTAAAAGCCGGCTCCACCCGTGTAACAAACACCGCCGGCCACCAGCAGCGCGAGCCCGCCGGAGGGCAACGCCGCCGCCAGGGGTTTGATCACGACCATGACCAGCCAGCCCATGCCGACATAGATGAGCGTTGACCCCAGCCGGTAGCGCCCCGCCAGCCAAAACTTGAGCACCACGCCGATGCACGCGAGTGCCCACACCACCCCGAACAGCGCCCACCCCCGCGGGCCGCGCAACGTGACCAACAGAAACGGAGTGTAGCTGCCGGCGATCAGCAGGAAGATCGCGGCGTGGTCGAATTTTTGCATGACCTGCCTGATCCGTAAATCGCGATAACTGTGGTAGAGCGTCGAGAACGTATAGAGCAGGACGAGCGAGGTGCCAAAAATCGCCGTGCTCACCACCTGCCAGGCATCGCCAAACCGGCTGCAGTAAACCACCATCAGCACCAGCCCCGCGACACTCAGGATCGCACCCAGCCCGTGAGTCAGGCGGTTGGCCAGTTCTTCGTATCTTCGATCGATCGCGAACACCTCGTGAGCGGGACAGAAAGCGGCAAATGAGGAAACTTGAATCGCTCCCCCGGGAAGGAAACAGCCAGTAATAAGCAAATCCCGCGCACCCCCGCCCTCTGCTGGGCGACGTACCCGCGATCACGGGCGGAGGGTTGCGGCTCGCGCTCGCGAGCGCGCCGACTCAACGCGGCAGCCTGGTCTCCATCGTCACGTCGATGATTTGGCCACGGAACGTGAAGGGCGTCTCGTAGTCTTCGCTCACCGGCGTGTAGAGATCGCAGCCGATGTCCAAGGTCTCGTGACTGATGTTGCCCGTCATCGCCGCGGGCGCGTGGCCGCGACCGACTTCGCGACCATCGACGCGCAACACGAGGTCGGCGCCGCCGTCTGCGGTGAGGATAAAATCCGCGACCACGGTGCTGCCGCCCGCGGGCAGCGGAGTCGTCGCCGCCACCGTCGTGCGTTGCTCGCCGGCGTAATTGTAATGGAAGACCAGCCGGCCGGCGCGCACATAGAGGGCATAGCCGGCAAAGCGGCCGCCGTGCGCGAGGATCACCCCGTCGCCACCCGCGGCGAGGCGCGCGGTGATCGTCATCGAGCGATGGCGACGCTCCAGCGCGGTGAATTTGTGCAGGCCGCTGACGGGCGGGACGTACGTGACGCGCGAGCGCTCGTCGTTCCACGACGGACGGATCATGTCGCGCGGCCCGGCCCGACGATCGTCGAGCGGGTAGACGTCGTGGATCTGCGCCTCGCGTTCCCAGGCCGTCAAGAGCGCGGCCAGTTTATCGGGCTGAGCGCGGGCGAGATCCCGACTCTCCGTCGGATCGACGTCGAGGTGATAGAGTTCCCAGCGGTCTTCGGCGTACGGTTGGCCCGAATCGTGAAACGTCACGGCTTTCCAGCCCTTTTCCCAGATCGCGCGGTGGCCGTGAATTTCAAAGTACTGCGCGGCGCGGCGCGTGGGTGCGGACGCATTTTCCCGCGGCCAGGTGTAAGCGAAGCTTGCCCCGGCCAGCGGGAGTTGCGCGCGCCCCGCGAAATCGCCGGGTGCGGCGACCTGCGCGGCCTCAAGGATCGTCGGCAGCAGATCGACCACGTGATGAAATTGCCCGCGGAGCGCCCCACCCTCGGAAATGCGCGCGGGCCAGTGGACGATCAAGGGTACGCGCACGCCGCCCTCGTGCACGCTGCCCTTGGTGCGACGGAACGGCGTGTTGCCCGCCTGCGTCCAGCCGATCGGATACGTGGGATACGTCCACGGGCCGCCGAGTTGGTCCATCCGCGCGGCCCCGGCGGAAAAAGTGCCGGGTTGGTTGGCGGCGAACAGGCGCAGCTCGTTCCAGATGCCTTCGGGCCCGCCCTCGGGGCTCGCGCCGTTGTCCGAGAGCAGGAGGATCAGCGTGTCGCGCAGCGCGCCATCGCGGTGGAGCCAGTCGACGACGCGGCCGAGTTCGCGGTCGGCCGCTTCCATGCACGCGGCGAAGCATTCGTAATAACGGGCGAACACCCGGCGCTCGTCGCGGTTGAGATCGGCCCAGGCTTTCACGCCGGGATTCGCCGGAGGAAGTGGCGTGCCGCGCGGCAGGAGGCCGAGGGCGATTTGTCGCGCGAGGGTTTTTTCGCGGTAGGCGTCCCAGCCGTCATCGAATTTGCCGCGCCATTTCTCCCGCAGTTCGGGCGGGGCGTGGTGCGGCGCGTGGCCGGCGCCGAGCGAGAGATAGGTGAAGAACGGCCGTTCCGGCGCGCTCGCGCGATGCTGCGCGATGAACGCGATGGTGCGATCGCAGAGATCGGCATCCAGGAAATACGGTTCCGCGCCACCGGGCCGCGTGGCGCGAGGCTTCACGCGCTCGCGGTGGGAAAAGATCTCCGGGGCAAACTGGTTCATGTCGCCGCCCATGAAACCGTAAAAATGATCGAAGCCCCGCCCGGTCGGCCAATAGGTTGAATTGGCCGCGTCGTTGAGTTCGGCCATCGGCGCGAGATGCCACTTGCCGAAGGCCGCGGTGGCGTAGCCCTGGGCGCGAAGATAGTCGGCAATCGTGCCGGCCGCGAGGTGCGGTCCGCCGAGGTTGTTGCGCGTGCCGTTGGCGTATTCGCCGATGTGGCCGACGCCCACGGCATGGGCGTTGCGACCGGTGAGCAGGGCGGCGCGGGTGGGCGAGCAGACGGAGTTGACGTGAAAGTTGGTGTAGCGCAGGCCGCCGGCGGCGAGGCGATCGACCGTGGGGGTGGAGAGCGGCGAACCGTAGCAGCCAAACTGCCCGAAGCCGACGTCATCCCAGAGCACGATGAGCACGTTGGGTGCGCCCGCCGGCGGGCGGGTCGGCGCGGGCCACGCGGGCGTCGCCTCGCGGAAAGTGCGGGGCGCGTCGGCCGCGGCGGCCCCCGCGGTCAGCATTACGCAGAGAAGCGTGGCGTGAAGCCCGGCGGAAAGGAGGATCATAAACACTGGCACGTCAACGGCAACCCCGGCGCGGGGAGCGTCGGAAGTCGGCGTGGCGCGCGGCGGTCAGTCCTTCGTGATCGAGCGGCGGGCAACGCGTCGCGGGATTCCGACGGAGCTGGCGCTTGAAACGCGCGACCTTCTGGCGGAGCGTGGCGCTGTATTTGTACTGGAAGACCTTTGACATCGGCGGAGGGGGGACGCCGGGAACATGGGGGCCGGGGGCCCGGCGTCAACGCGGGCCGCGTGGCTACGGATGCAGGTAAGCCCGCAGTTCCGCCGCGAGTTTTCCGCCGAAGCCGGCCACCCCGGCAATCTCCTCCGCCGTCGCGGCGCGGAGTTTGTCGATGTCCCCGAACCGCGCCAGCAACGCCGCCCGCCGCACGGGCCCAAGCCCGGCAAAATCATCGAGCACGCTCTCCCGAATCTTTTTCGAACGCAGGTTCGCGTTGTACGTGTTCGCAAAGCGGTGCGCTTCGTCGCGCAGGCGCTGCAGCAGATTAAGCCCGGGATGATTCAGCGGGAGCTTGAGCGGCGCGCGGCCGTCGGGGAAGATGATCGTCTCGTGCTCCTTCGCGAGGCCGATGAGCGGCGGCGGCGGGAGGTCGAGAGCGAGAAACGCCTTCAGCGCGGCGCCGATTTGCCCGCGGCCGCCGTCGATCACCACGAGATCCGGGAACAGCTTCTGCTCCTCCGCCAGCCGGCGATAGCGGCGGCCCACGACCTCCTCCATCGCGCGGCAGTCGTCGTTGCCGATGAAGCTCTTGATCTGGAAGCGGCGATAGTTGTCCTTGTCGGGCCGGCCGTCCGCAAAGTGGACCATCGACGCGACGACAAACGTGCCGGAGATGTGCGAAATGTCGAAGCACTCCATCGCGCGGGGCGGCCCGGAGAGGTGCAGCGCCACTTGCAGGGATTCGAGCGCGGCGGCCGCACCCTCCGGCCGGGTCGGATCGGTCCGCTCGAAGTGGCGCGTCTTCTGCAGCGTCCGCTCGAGGGCGAAGACGACATCGCGCAGCTCCGCCGCCTTTTCGAATTCCCGCTTCCCGGCGGCGGCGGTCATCTCGGCGCGCAGCGTCTCGAGCCATTCGCGGGATTTGCCCTCGAGGAACGTGCAGGCGGCGTCCGCGCGCCGGCGATACGTCTCCGCCGTCACGGCGTTTTCCGTGCCGTAGATTTCCTCGCGCACGTCGTCATAAAGGCGCCAGGTGCCGTCGGGGAGTTTCTGCGGGGTGCCATCGGCGAGCAAAATGCCAAACTGCCGCCGCATCTGCGCGAGGGTCTTGCGCAGCAGGCCGCTGTGCGCGAAGGGTCCGAAATAGCGCGATCGGTCCTCCTTCTTCAACCGCGTGAGCCGGAAGCGCGGCAGTTCCTCGCCCAGATCGACGCGCACGAGCAGGAAGCGTTTGTCATCCGTGAAATCGGTATTGTAGCGCGGCCGCCACTGCTTGATGAGCTTGCCCTCCAGCAGCAGCGCCTCCGGCTCCGATTTCACCTCGACCGTGTCGAAGTCCGCGATGAGCTCAATCAACGCGCGGATCTTCGGCTGATTCACCGTGCGGGCGCGGCCGCGCTGGAAATACGATGACACGCGTTTCTTCAGGCTGCGCGCCTTGCCCACATAGATGATCCGACCCAGCCGGTCCTTCATCAGGTAGACGCCGGGCTGGTCCGGCAGCCGGCGGACTTTCTCCTTCAGGGCGGTGGGCGGGGCTTCGCTCATTCAGGCGTTTGCACGAGTTCTAATCTCATCGCTGGCATTTTGGCAGAATCCGCCTAATTTCCGCTCCCGCAAGTATGGTTTCAGTCCACCACACCGCTGGCACCACGCCACCCCCCTCCGTCGCCACGGTCCGATACGAGCTCATCACCCTCGGCGACGAGCTGCTGCTCGGCCTCACGCCCAACGGTCATCTGACTTTTATCGGCGCCCAACTGGGGCGCCGCGGGGCGTTGCTCCAACGCAACGTGACCATCACCGACGAGGCCGACGCCATCGCCGCCCAGTTCCGCGAAAGCTGGGCGCGGGCCGAGGTGATCATCACCACCGGTGGTCTCGGGCCGACCTGCGACGATCGCACGCGCGAGGTCATCGCCGGGCTGATCGGGCAGAAATTGATTTTTGATCCGCTGATCGAGCGGGCGATCGAGGAGCGGTTTGTGAAGTTCGGGCGGAAGATGACCGCCAACAACCTGAAGCAGGCCTACGTCTTTGATCGCGGCGAGGTGCTGCCCAATGCCCACGGCACCGCCCCCGGTCTCTGGGTCGAGCAGGACGGCAAAGTGCTCATCATGCTCCCGGGTCCGCCCAATGAATTGCAGCCGATGTTTCTCGACCAGGTGGTGCCACGGCTGGCCGCGCGTGGGTTGCTGCAGGCCCGCGAAGCGTACGTGCAGTTGCGCACCGCCGGAATCGGCGAGTCCGCGCTCGAAACCAAACTGCAGCCCATCTTCGATCGGTCCGGGGGAAAACTCAGCGTGGCGTTTTGCGCCCACCAAGGCGCGGTGGACTGCCGCCTGAGTTCACCCACCGGGGCGTTGTCGGCCGGCGAGCTCGAGGCGGTGGCGGCCGAATGTGTTCAGCTGCTCGGCGACGATTTTGTCTGCTCCGGTCACGACTCGCTCGCGCACGTCTGCGCGGAGCTGCTGCGCGCCCGGGAAAAAAGACTGAGCGTGGTCGAAACCGCGACCGGCGGCCTGCTGGCGCAGGCGTTCACCGAGGTTTGCGGAGCGTGCAAATTTTTCGCCGGCGGCGTGGTGTGCTGCTCGAACGACGCCAAGATGCAGCTCCTCGACGTGCCGGAGTGCCTGTTGCTGCAGCACGGGGCGGTGAGCGAGGAGGCCGCGGTGGCGATGGCCACGGGGGCGTCGGAAACGCTCGGGGCTGATTATGCGATCGCCGTGACGGGCTTCGCCGGTGCCGCCGAGACGGGTGCGGTCACGAACGGCAATCCGGTGGGCACGATGTTCATCGGGCTGTTCACGCCGGCGGGGGTGTGGGCGAAGAAGCTCAGTTATCCGGGGCCGCGTTCGACGATCAAAATTCGCGCCGTGAATGCGGCGCTCGACTGGCTGCGCCGCGAATTGCTGCGGGCCCAGCGCGGCGAGGCCACGCCGACCCGGCGAAGCGGCGCGATGCAATGATCCGCCGGCCCGCGATCGATCACCCTTTCTTCAGCGCGTCGAGCACGGTGCCGGGGGTCAGCAATTCCGGGAGAATCACCGGCGCGTCCCTGCCCGGCATCCAGATGAGATTGAAGGGCACCGCGGAGCGCTGGTAGCTCGCGAGTTCGCGGGTGATGCGCGCGTCCTTGTTCGTCCAATCCGCGCGGAGCGTGACGATTTTCTTTTCCGCGAAATACTTCAGCACGTCGGCGGAGGCGAAGACGATTTTCTTGTTCGTCTGGCAGGTCGCGCACCACCGCGCGGTGAAGTCGACATAGACGGGGCGGCCTTCGGCGCGCAGTTTCGCCACGGCCTCGGGGCTCCAGGCCTCCCAGACCACGGCGGGCACGCTGCCGGCGATGGGGGTGGCCGCCGCGACCGGCCGAGGCCAGCCAAGCCAGAAACCGACGACGCCGATCAGCACCAGGCTCGCGACGCCAAAACGCACCCGGCCGGCCGAGGCGCCGGGGGCGGTCCAGCGACCGTACATCCACACCGCCATCGCGATCAGGACGAGACCGAACAGCGTGTTGAGAAAACCCTCCTCGCTGGTCTGCGCGGCGAGCACCCAGAGCAGATAGCCGACCGTGCCGTAGAGCGGAAACGCCATGAATTGCTTGAACGTCTCCATCCACGCGCCCGGGCGCGGCAGCACCTTCACGGCCTGGGGAAAGATTGAGAGCAGGAGATAGGGCGCGGAAAGTCCGACGGCGATGCTGGTGAAGATGGCGAACGACTCCACGGTCGAGACCGCGAGGGCGGCGCCGAGCGCGGGGGCGAGGAAGGGCGCGCTGCACGGCGTGGCCACGACGGTCGCGAGGATGCCGGTGAAGAACGAGCCGGCGTAGCCAGATTTCATTTGCAGTTCACCGCCGACGGCGGTGGCGCTCAGGCCAAACTCGAAGACGCCGCTCATGTTCAGGCCAAAGACGAGGAGGAGCACCGCGAGCGAGAAAACAAAAGGAGCCGACTGCAGCTGAAACCCCCAGCCGAGCTGATCGCCGCCAGCGCGCAGCACCGCGAGCACACCGGCAAGCGTCCAGAAGGAGGCGAGTACGCCGGCGGTGAACACGAGGCCGTGCGTGACGATCTTGCTGCGTTGGTGACCAGCCTGGTTGACGAAGCCAAGGATCTTGATGCCGAGCACCGGGAAGACGCACGGCATGAGGTTGAGGATGAGGCCGCCCACGAACGCGAGCAGCAGGGTGCCGGCGAGCGAGCCGGCGGGCGAGGTCGGAGCGGCGGCCGGGCCGCCGCCACCGGCGGCTGACTTTGAAGGTGTGGCGGCGGTCTTGGCCGGGGCCCCGGCGGAAAAACCGGTATCCACCGCCAGCCCCGGCAGCGTGCCGTCGGCCCGCCAGCCATTTTTTGCGATGACGATGCCGACGAGTTTCTTTGCGTCGGCCGGGGCGGCCGGATCCACCGGCAACGCGAGCACGAAACCACCGCGTCCGTCCGGAGTGACCACCTGGGGCAATTCGTAGGCGACCAGATTATCGGCGGCGAAAAAGTGCAGGCCCTGCGGCCCGTGGGCGGGCGCGGCGCCGGTGGCGGACGTGACGGCCAACGTAATGGTGGCGCCGGCGCGCGAGGCCGTGACCTTCCAGGCCGGGTCAGCGCGGGGAGTGCGGGCGAGCGTGGAGCGAATTTTCTCGCCCCACTGGGCATCGGGTTTCGGCGGCTCGGCCGAGACCGGCAGCGAGAGGGCGACCTCGGCGCTGCCCGGAATGCAGACCTCGTCGCACATGAGCCAGTCGGCGCTGGCTTTCAGATCAACTTTGCCGCCCGGCTTGAGATCGGCGGGCGGGGTGAGAGTGACCGGGAGGTAGAGTTCATCCTCATAACCGTTGCCGACGACGTTGCCGGTCTTGTCGCGCAAGACGAGTGGCGCGGGCCACTGGATCTCCCCGGCGGTCCACCCGGGGGGGAGTTTCCAGGCGAGGCTGGTGGGCAGGCCGGTGCCGGGGTTGATCCAGTAGGTGTGCCAGTGCGGGTTGTGCACGAAGCGCAGGGCGACGTTGATCGGCTTGCCCGGCTGGATGGAGGCATCGGCGGCGACGAGCGAGGCCTTGACCTGGTGCTGCGCGACGGCCCGGGGAGCGATCAGCGCGCCGCCGAAGAGGGCGAGCGCGACGAGAGACAGAATGCGGCGAACGGTAAACATGGGGAATAGCGTGAGACGAATGACGCGCAGCGCAAACTCAGATCATCGATGAGTGCAGCGGTTGACAGGGGTCTGGCAGGCTGGCCCGTATTAATCCCAACTCATCCGGCAGATTTTTTTCCCAGAGGGCACAGGGCAAAAATGGGGAGAGGGCTGGTTCTGACCGATCCCCTATTTCACCCGCCATCTTTTTTGCCCCCCGGCCTTGGGTCGATCCAATTGCCCGCTGCCCGATTTCACGATCTCCGAAATCCTCCGGTTGCGGTATTCGCGTTGGGAATCGTCCTGGCTGGGCGTCCGGCGATTGGGAGTGGCGCCCGGATCGAATGGCTTTCCGGGCGATCTTGGCGTTCGCTTCGCCCCACCATGACCGTCTCAGCATGCATGAACGCCATCCGCCTCGTCGCGACGGGGCACCCGCTCGAGCTTCAGAAGGTGCCCGTGCCGGACCCGGGGCCGCACGAGGTGCTGGTGCGCGTGCGGGCCGCGGGCATCTGCCACTCCGACGCCCACTACCGCGCCGGCCTTTCGCCGACGCGCACGCCGGTCACGCTCGGCCACGAAGTCGCGGGCACGGTCGAGCGCGCGGGTGCAGCGGTCTTTCACTTCGCGGCCGGCGAGCGGGTGTGCGCGCACTATCTCACAACGTGCGGCGCGTGCGCGGAGTGCCGCGGCGGACACGAACAGTTCTGCGGCACGGGCCGCATGCTCGGCAAACACCGCGACGGCGGCTTCGCGGAATTTGTCGTGGTGCCCGCGGCAAGCCTGGTGGCGCTGCCGGAGGCGATTTCGTTCGCGCACGCCGCCGTGATGATGTGTTCATCGGCGACCGCCTTGCACGCGTTGCGCAAGGCCCGGCTCGCAACCGGCGAGACCGTGGCGATTTTCGGCCTCGGCGGTCTGGGCGCGAGCGCGGTGCAACTCGCCCGGGCGCTGGGCGCCGCGGCGGTGTACGCGGTCGATCTTTCGCCGGCGAAACTCGCGCTCGCGGCGACGTTCGGCGCGATTCCCATCGATGCTGGCGCGGCGGATGCGGCCGGACAGATTCGGGCGTTAACGGCCGGCCGCGGTGTCGATGTCGCGGTCGAACTCGTCGGTCTCCCGCAGACGATGCGCCAGGCGGTGCAGTCCCTCGCGCCGCGCGGCCGGGCGGCGCTCGCCGGGCTGACGGACCAGCCGCTGGAGGTTTCACCGTACCACGAAGTGATCAACCGCGAGGCGGAGATTATCGGGGTATCGGATCATCTTTTTTCGGAATTGCCGGAGTTGCTGGGGCTCGCGGCCCGGGGCGCGCTCGATCTCTCGCGCATCGTCACCCGCACGGTGCCGCTCGACGCGGCGGCGATCAACGGGGTGCTCGACGAACTCGACGGGTTTAGCAACTCGGCCGTGCGCACGGTCGTCGTGCCCGCGGGGCGGCCCTGATGCTCGCCCGGTGATCGGGGCGATCCAGAACGGATAATATCAATCCTGGCGCAGGCTTACGCACCTCGTTGAACCGTCCACTTGTGGGCACGACCAAGAATCGCCGGATGGAGGGTAGGAAGATTCCGTTGGCAGGAATATTTTCAAACCACGGAATTTGAACAGAAGGAAACCAAGAGAACGAAGTGTCGTTCGCCTCCGTTCCCTTCGTTGCCTGCTGTGCCAAGGATTGAAGTTCAAATTTGGCTTGCCTGCCCGGCGGCGGGTTGCGGCCCGGTCGTGCGCAAAAACGCCTGCGTCCCGTGCAGGGGGACGCAGGCGGGAGCCTGGCGGGAAACCCGAATCAGAGGTCGAACGACGCGCTCAGGATGAAGCGGCGCGGGTCGACGATGCGCCGGGCGAAGATCGAACCATCGGGGTTCGCGCCCACGGCTTGCAGGCGGCCGCCCTCGAAGGCGTTGCGGACATTCAGCTGAACGTTGGCGCGGATCTTGTCGCCAAAGAGGCGCATCCGGTAGCCCACCGACAGGTCGAAGTAGAAACGCGATGGATCGAAAACGGGTTTGTTCGGATCGAGTTCGAGGATCACGCCGGAAAAGTTGCCGGGCAGCTTGGAGGGCGCCGCACCGAGGAAGCCAATGGAGCCCTTGTCCTCCCAACGCACCGCGCCGCCGACATTGAAGTTTTTCAGCCTGCCTTCCGTGAACGAATAGTTGGTCACGGTGTTCCAGCGATACTTGCGGACCTGCGTGCGCGGCTTGCCGGCGTTGGCGACGCCGAAAAGATACGGGGAGATCAGGCCGTTGTAGTAGGCGGTTTCGGGGGTGTCGCCGCCGAGGACCGGAACCGTGGTCCAGTAGGGCCGGCCCTGGTCGTCCTTGGCGGTGGTCCAGACCGGCAGGCGCGTCTGCCAGTAATCAAACATCTCGTTGCCGATCCGGGAGTCGATCGCGATCTGCTGTGCGCCGGTGAACTTGATCCGCCAGTTCTTCGTCGGATTGTACGTCGCCTCAAGTTCGTAGCCCTTCGAGAGCACGTCGGACAAACCGTTGGTCTGCGGCTGGGCCGGGCCGGCGCTCAGGAACGTCGTCATCCAGTCGTCGGTCACGCCCATGATGCGCGCCGTGGCGGCAGCCGACTGGGCCGCGGTGGGCGTGATGCCCTGCGCGGCGAAGCGGCTGTTGGATAGGTTCAGTGCCCATGGATAGAAGCCGTTGGCGTCGCGAATCCCGTTTCCTTCCGGGCGCCCTTCCAGGCGGAAAGTCCGGTTGCCGATCGTGCCAATTTCGCCGGCGCGGCTGCCGAGTTCCTTCACCTCGTAGCGGTTCAACTTGACGCTCAGTTTGCCCTGCAGGGCGGTGAAGCTGACGCCGTAGTCCGTGCCTTCGCCCTTGGCGTTGGGCAGAACACCCTTCAGATCCATCGCGTAACGCACGACCTGTGGAAAAAAGCTGTCGGACCGATTGTAGTAGAGGTTCAGCCAGGGCAACGGGCGGAGCACCGCGCCGTACGTCTTGGTGTCGCCACGCTGGGAGGCGCGGGTCGCGGCGCCGAGCGGGCCGACGGCATCGTCGGTCCACGGACCCCACACCGCGTAGTTCTCATAAGTCACGAGGCCGGTGGCCGGGTTGATCTGGGCGGTGCCGGAACTACGGGTGCGCCGTCGATCCCGGCGGAAACCCACGGTCGTGATGAGCCGATCGTTCAGGAAATAACTCTGGCCGGTGATCGAGAGCGTGCGGAGTTCCTCACGCGACCGGCCGGTGGCCGTGCGGCCGAGGCTGCCGACCTCCATCGACTCGTTGACCCACTGGTTGGAGAGGTTGTTGAACCAGTACAGATTCTGCCGCCCGGAAAGGTCGCGCAGCGTAGAGGGGCCGTAGTCGACGTTCTGCCCCTGGTTGTCGCCGAGATAATAGCGCTGGGAGAGTTGGCTGCCACCGACGCGGTTGGCGCGATTCACCCACGGGTTGTCCGAAGCGACCCAGTAGCCGTAGGTATAGTTCTCTCCGCTGTTGCGGTTGACCTCGCCGTGCGCGGCCAAACGCTGCGTGCCGATCCAGGAGAGCCAGAACGGCAGCTTGTTGGGCGTAAACTGATACGCGAGGTCGGCGTTCTGGGTGTCGGTGATCTCGTTGTTATTGTTGTCGAACGGACCGATCGCCTCCACGAAAGGCCGGAGGAAGTTCGGGTTGGCGCGGCCGTCGAGGAGCTTCGAGTTCACATCGACGTAGAGCACGGTGTCGGTGTTATCGATCATGCTCCGGCTGAAGCGCGAAAATTTCTGATACAGGAAGCCGGCGCGCGCCGCGATCAGGTTGGAGGGCGTTTTCAGCAGGATCTGTTCAGCCTCGACCCGCAGCGTCGAGGCCGTGTCCTGGCCGAAGTTCGCCGCGACGAAATTGGTGTTGGACCAGTCGTAAATCGATTTGTCCGCGGTGGCGGGGGCGAAAAACAGCGGGTACGGGTTGGCCTTGCGGCGAAAGATGTCGGTGCCGGATTGGATGTAGCGCACGTTGGTGTTGGCCGTGAACGGGGACGGAATCCCGGTGGTGATCGCACTCGCCGTGCGGCCCACGGTGATCGTTTGCAGACCCGCGTTGTCGATCCAGGCGTTGAGCCGACCGTAGCTGTTGCCGGCCATCAAGCCGGGGGGAAGGAGGGTGTTTTCGTTGGCCTGCACAAACGGACCGGCGGTGCGACCGCCGGCGTAGCTCACCATCTGCGTCGTCGGGTCAAAGGTCGGGCTGCCGGAGGCCTTCCACTCGAAGGTGGTGTCGCGCGGCGTCACCGAGTTGGGCCGGCGGTAGAAGTTGTCATATTTTTCGAAAGAGGCATTGATGGTCGTCTGGCGGTAGGGCCGCACCTGGATGGCACCGAAATAACGCCGGATCTCCTCTTCGGCCGGCTTGCGCGTGAACCCCTTTGATTCGTCGACCGCGGCGAAGCGCATTGCGAGCTTGTCCGCGATGAGCGGCCGGTTGAAGTCGATCGCGAGCCGGTGGCCGCCTTCGCTGTCGACGCGCATCGCCGTGCTGGAACTGGCGCGGACGAGATTCGCCTTGGAGGGGACGAGATTGACGGTGCCGGCGGCCGCGCCCAGGCCGAAGAGATTGGAGTTGGGGCCGCGGGAAATCTCGACCGCATCGATGTTGTAGGTGTCCATCGGAATCTTGTTGTTGCTCGAGAAATTCCCGACCGCGATGTTCACGCCACTGCCGCTGATCGGGCTGCCGACGCCGCGGATGCGGTTGGCGCGGGCTGGATCGTTGGCGGTGCCGTCGATGATGCCGCCGTTGCGGTTCGGGGTGAACTGCGTGTAGTTGCCCGTGCCCTCGGTGCTGGCCTCGTAGAGGAACACGTCGTTCAGATCGAGCACGGCCATGTCCTGCATCTGCTGCTTGGTCACGACTGTGATGGAGGCGCCGAGGTCCTCGAGTTTCGAGTTGAGGCGCGTGCCGGAAAGCGTGTTGAGCGCCTGGTAGCCGCGGTCGGCATCGGCCGCGACCGTGAAGGGCGACAGCATGACGGTCTCGGCAGCGGCGGGGACGGCAACAGCAGCGGCAGCGGGCTTGGGCTCGGGCGCGGTCTGCGCGGCGAGGCCCGGGACGAGCGCGAGAAGGGCAAGGACGAGCGCGGGACGAGTTCGGCCGGGACGGAGGGAGCGAGCAGGGTGGTTGGTGGGCATGGGAGCTTGGGATGTTTGGTTTGGCTTGGAAATCGAGCCGCGGCCGTGACCGGGTGAACGCAGGAGGGGCGGGATCAGGTGAGGCGGTGAATCAAGGTGATATGCCGTTTCCTGCAAGCGGATACTCCGGTTTGGCCGGGTTGCGGCCCGCCGCGCTGGGTTCTCGTCCCTCGTTTTCGTAATCGTTCTCTCAATCCGGCGAGAACGAGGAACGACTATGAGAACGAGAACGATGGGATCAGCGGCAACCTGGTTTGCATTTCTTACCCGCCATCTTTTTGCCTCCGCCCGGACCGACGCCGGATGGAGGCTCGTTGCGGTTGCCGCGTTCGGAATTTTCCGGGCTACGGCGTCGGGCCGGCAGCGGGCTCGCGGTGCGAAGGAAACGCCACCCCCTCCCAGCGCGCCACCACGGCGGGTGCGGCGCAGTGGCCGACGACGTTGACGCTGGTGCGGATCGGGTCGATCAGCGCGTCGATGCCGAGGAGAAGGCCGAGACCCTCCAGCGGCAGGCCAAAGCTCTGGAACAGCGCCGTGAGCACGACGAAGTTGGCGCGCGGAATCCCGGCGACGCCCTTGCTCGTGAGTTTGAGCGTGAGGAGAATCAGCAACTGCTGATCGAACGACAGGTGAACATTCGCCGCCTGCGCGACGAAGAGCGTGGCGAGGCCCAGGAAGAGGGTGCTCCCGCACAAGTTCAGGCTGAGGCTGAGCGGTGCGACCACGCCCAGAATCCGGTTGGGTACGCCGAATCGTTCCATGTTTTCCAGCGTCTGCGGGAGCGCCGCCGCACTCGACGTCGTGGCGAAGGCGATGAGAAACGGCTCCCGCACGAAGTGCACGAAGCGCCGGAGCGGCACGCGAAACGCGACGAGCGAGCCGCCGAACACCGCGAACAGGAAAAGCAACTCGGCCCCCCACGCGGCCGCGAAAAGGCGGGCCAATCCGACCAGCACGCCAACCCCGCCCGAGGCGACGGTGCCCGCCATCGCGGCGAACACCGCGGCGGGCGCCAGATACATGATCAGGTGGGTGAAACGGAACGCGATCGCGACCACGGCCTCGGCCAGCACGAGCACGGGGCGCGCCTTTTCACCGACGGAAAGGCACGCGACCCCGAAAAGAAAACAGAAGACCACGATCTGCAGCACATCGCCCCGCGCCATCGCATCCACGATGCTGGTGGGAAACGCATTCAGCAGCACCTCCGTGAACGACAGGGCGTGCACTGCCACCGTCGCCGTCGCGGCCAGGGTGACGCCCTCGCCCGGGCGAAAAATCACCGCCGTGAACCAGCCGAGCAGCAGCGCGAGGGTGGTCGCGACCTCGAAGAAGAGCAGCGCCTTCCAGCCCAGCCGGCCCAGATCGCGCATCCCGCCCATGCCGCCGACGGCGCGCACCAGCACGCCGAAAAGCACCGGCGCGATGATGGCGCGAATCAAGCGGAGAAAAATATCGCTGACGATTTTGAGGTGCGGCGCGATGCCGGGCGCGGCGAAACCAAAGGCGATCCCGCCCACGGCGGCGACGAGCATCCATTGCGCCAGCGAGATCCGGCGCAGCGCCCGCCACGCCCTCGCGCCCGGGCCGACGGCGGACGCTTCCGGTTCGATGGTGGGATGATGATCGGCAGAGCGTGACATGGAAGGGAAGATTCGGGCCGACGCGGTTAGACGGTACATTTCGCACCGCGGCTCAGGGCCGTGACCAAAGGCGCAGATTTTGACCACAGAGCGCACAGAGGTCCAATCTGAGGACCCAGAGAAAGGCATTTCCTCTGTGTCCTCTGGCTCGTCCTCTGCGCCCCCTGTGACCCGAGGATTGCGCGCCCGAAATCGTCGCAAGGACGCACAATCCGAATCGATATTAGCATAGGCATGAGGGGGCAAAAAAGAGAGTTGGCAAAAAAGAGGGGGAACCAGTGGGGATGAAGTTCTTTCGGCAAGCTCAACGTCGGGAGCGAAGGCCCGAGAACATCCTTTTTTTGCCAACTCTGTTTTTGCCGACCATGATCGTCGATGGCCGCTCCTGGCGCACCCGTCGGTCGGTCAATAATCCGATGGTTTGAAAAGTCATGAGAGCGTCAAAGGTCGTCGCCGGGCGAAGACGCCGGGGCGGTCCGCGCCGAACTCGGCTGCACCAGCAACCACAACGCGCCCCCGAGCAGGAGGGACGCGCGTCCGAGTGCCGCCGCCGGGTGATTCCACCAACCGGTCGTGCCGGCGCCCAGGCAGCCGCACTGCAAATCCAGGCCCCGCAGCACCGCCTGTCCGAGCATGACGACAAAGACGCAGCACAGCCCCGCGACCAGCACGCGCACGGTCTCCGGCCAAAAATCCGCGAGCAAGGCGCCGCCGGAGATGGCCTCGAGCCAGGGAAGCGTGACGGCGATCCAACGGAACACGGAATCCGGCAGGGCCACCTCGTAGGCCAGCAGGTCGGCATGAAACCCGGCGGGGTGCGCGATCTTGAGTGAGCCGGCAGCCAGGAAGATCGCGCCCAGCGTCCAGCGCAGGACGAAGCGGATGCGTCCGGCCATTCGATTTGAACTCGTGGTCGCTGATTTCATCGGGTCGGCAACGTCGTCCGGAATACCGGCAGCGGGCGGGGGAACACGAGGCGTTGCTCCCGCCGGAACCAGTCGCTCACGAGCCCGGCGACCACAGACGCCAGGAGCAGAACGATCAGCCGCCCCGGGCGCACGGCGCGGAGCGTGTTCAGCAAATCATCAAAACTGGCGCGCATGGTTAGACCGAGCCTTGCCCAAGGCAGTCCGCGCCTGCAACCAACCTACGGCTGGCAAGCCAAAGGAGGGGCGGTTGCCCAACCCTCCAAATATGATCGGCCAACGGTTCTTTCGCGGTTGGGCAACCGCCGCTCCTGGACGAACGACGCTTCGTTCTCTTTGTTGCCTTCTGTTCAAATTCCGCGGTGCGCCGCTCAGCGGTGTCCGCATGACTGTGAAATGTCCGCGTCATGGCGCCTTGAGCATTTCATCCAGCACCCGCTGGAAATATTCCAGCGTCTGGGCGCCCGCGATCGTCGTCGCGGTGCGCCGCCCGTTCGCGCCGGATTTCGAAATCAGAAAGGTCGGCGTGCCGCGAATCTTGAGCCGCGCGTAGTGCGCGAAATCGCCGGCCAGGGCGGTGCGCACCGGGTGGTCCCGCAGGCAGATCGCGAGTTCATCCCGATCGAGGTGCGGACTCCGGGAGATGAGCTCCTCGAGCTTGCCGGGGCCGCGGTGGGCCACCGAAAAAAGACCGTCCAATATTTCCCAATACCTCCCCTGGCGGTGCGCACAGCGGGCGAGGGCGAAGATTTTCGTAAACTCGTCGGCGTTCTCATCCGAGGCGTTGAGCACCACCCACTGCACCTTGCCCGGAGTGATGTACTGCGCACGCAGGGTCGGGAAAATCTTCTCGTGGAAGGCGCGGCAGTGCGTGCACTTGAAGCTCGCGACCTCGACGACGACGATCGGGGCGGTGTCGACGCCGAGGACGGGACGGTCGCGCAGCTCGATCGGCGAACGCGGCGACGAATCCGCGTGGCCCGCGGCCGGGGCCGTTCCAGTGATCTCCGCGGCGGCCAAGGGCGGGGAGAAACTGGTGAGCAGGGCGAGGAGGGTCAGCGCCGGAGATCGCCGGCGACGGGAGGCCTCGGAGGGCGGCGCTTCGTCTCCGCCGTTTTTCGCGCACGGCGCTGGCCAAGCAGCGCCGTCCGAACATGTTTCGTGATGAGTCTCCGAGTCGCGCACGGAAATTAGCAGTGAGGAGAGGCCGAAATTGTGCTCAAAACCGCGTCTTCACGCCGACCCGGAACATGCGGCCGACCTGGTCGAACAATCCGGGATCGGTGGGCAGCGGCGTCGCCCCGCCCGTGCGCGGCGCGTAGGTCGGCGCCCGGTCCAGGAGATTGGCGACGTTCAGATAGATTTCCGTCTGCCAACGCTGGCGCAGTGTGGGCAGGCGATAGGCGAACTGGCCGTCGAAATACGCGGTCGACGGGACGTTGTTGTAGTCGGTCGTCACCCCGAGGATGCGGTTCTTGTCCCAGGTCATCCGGCCGATGTAGCGCATCTGCACGAAGGTCGCGAACGCGTTGCGCGAATGATTCAACGACAGCGTGCCGCGGATGTGCGGCATCGCGGAGGTGCCCGACGCCGCATTCGCGATGCCGTTGCCGGCCAGATTGATCGTCGGGGCGAGGGGCGAGACGCGGGTATACTCGTCGATGTAGCCTGCGATCGCGCGGACGGTCAGGTTGCCGGGCCGGGCGTTGGCGAACCAGGAATTGAGCGGCACGCGGTAGCTCGCCTCGAAGTCGACGCCGCGGGAGAGCTCGGAGTTCAGATTCACCGACGAGGTCTGCGTGCGAATCACCGCGCGCGGGCTGGCCGTGGTCGGGCCGCGCGTGACGAAGGCGCACAGCGGCGAGGCCGGGTTGAGATCGCACTCGCGCACGGCTTCCTGCCCGCCCGCGACGAAAATGGCGTCGGTGATTTTCGTCGTGTAGAAGTCGATGGCGAAGCTGGCCCCTTTCAGCCAGGCGGGCTGATAGACAAAGCCCACGACGGTGGAGTTGGCCACCTCGGGCTTGAGCTTGAGATTGCCGACGTTGAGGTTGGGCACGCCTTGAAACGTGAGGCCGGTGCCGCCGGGAAAATTATCGTTGATGTTACCGTTGGTCTGGCGACCGGCGGAGAACAGCTCGTTGATATTGGGGGCGCGGATGTCGCGGGAGCGTGAGGCGCGCAGGCGCAGATCGGCGCTGAGCTGCCAGACCACGCCCGCTTTCCACGTGTTGGCATCGCCGCTCGTGGAATAATGGGTGTGCCGCCCGGCCAGGCTGGCCGTCACCTTCTTCGCCAGCGGGAGATCTTTGACGACCGGGACCTGCGTTTCGACAAACTCCTCCATGATCGTGTAGTCGCCCGAAAACGGTTGATTGTTTGCCAGGCGGTAGCCGTTGGCGATCGAGAGCGCGTCGGTCTTGGTCGTGGACTTGAGGCTGCGCCATTGCGCCCCGGCGGCGACCGCCAGCGGCCCCGCCGGCAGGGAGAAGAGGTTGCCGGTGATCTTGGTATCCGCCACGTCCTGTGACGAAGTCTCGTCAAACTGTGTCGTGCCCATCACGTAATCCAGCGCCGCGCGGGACGGCGACCCCGCGCCGAAAGGATTGAAGGCGACGGCGCCGGGATTGGCCGCCAGGGCCCGGGGGACGATCTGACCGCCGACCAACACCGCATCGGCGGCCACCGCCATCCGCGCCGTGACCAGATTGTTGGTGATCGGGATGCTGATGTCGTTCGTGCCCCATTGGTAGGAAGCCTCCCAGTTCCAATCCCCGAGCCTGGCGTTGAACCCGATGAGCACGCGCCGGTTCTTGTCGTTGACGTGTGACTCGGTCACCCCGCGCTCGAGGGTGAGGCGGTTCATCGTGAAGGAGGTGACGCCGAGCGAAGTCAGGCGCGCCACCAGATCGGGGGCGACCTGGGCCAGGAAGGCGTTGTCGCGCTGGATCGTGAGCAGGTGCGTCGTCGGGCTGTTTTGCTGATCCATCAGGGTTTCGCTGTAGGATCCCTCGGCGAAGAGCGTGAGGTGCTCGAGCAGCTTGAAATCGGATCGGAGGAACAGATTTTTCCGCGTGAGCGGGCGCACAATCTCCTGGGCGGTGCCAATGCGGAAGCCGTCGCCGCCGCTCTGAAAACCGTTCGTTGTGCCGATGGTGGTCGAGAGTTTTCCGTAGTCGTAGGGGCTCTGCGTGCCGCCGGGGCCAAACTTGATCCCGCGAATCAGCGCGTTGTTGGCCGCGGTGCCGCCGGCGCCGGTGATGATGTGGCCGCCAGTGGTAAAGGGCGACCGGATGTCCGTCGCCCGCACGACCTTGGTCGTGTTACCGGGCTCGGGAATTTGGTTGGTTTCGTTGCGGCGCAGGTCGCGCCCGTCGCCGTTCACGCCTTTGCTGACGGCGTACTCGGCGTTGAAGACGAGATGACCGCGGCCCTTCAAGTAGTCGGTGCCGTAGGTGACGGAGCCTTTGTATTCCTTGTTGTCGCCCTTCTGCGCCTGGCCCCAGACGATGTCGGATTTGAAACCGGTGAATTCCTTGTTGAGCACGAAATTCACGACGCCGCCCACGGCGTCGGAACCATAGGCGGCGGAGGCGCCACCGTTCACGACGTCCACGCGATCGACCAGGCCCTGCGGGATGAGATTGGCGTCGATCTGACCGGTCGGGCCGCTGGGCGTGAAGCGCCGGCCGTCGAGCAGGGTGAGCGTGCGGGTCACGCCGAGCGCGCGGAGATTGAGGAAGTTGGCGCTGCTGTTGCCAGTGCCGCCGCCGTTCGTCTGCCCGCCGCCCGGCGCGATGGTCGGGAGCTGCTTCAGGCCCTCCGCCATGTTGACCGGGGCCGCCGCGAGCAGATTTTCATAGCTGACCACGAGCACCGGGGTCGGCGCCGTGAAGGTGCTCGCTCCCTTGATGTGCGAACCGGACACGTTGAACGCCTCCAGCTTGAGCACGTCGGCCTTGGTGTCGGTCGCTCCGGCGGCGGAGGCCGCAGCGGGCTCGACCCTGGTCTGGGCGCTCATCGTCGCGAGGGTCGTGGCGAGGAGCAGGGAAGCCGGCCAGCGGGCCGAACTACGGGAACGGGAGGCGTTGGGTGTCATGCGTAAGTTTGGCTTGAGCGGTCTGGAAAGAATTTGGCGGGCCGCGCGAGTTCGGCCGGCTTGGAGATCCGCAGCAGGGTGGTTCGTTGGCCTGGGAGCCTGGGTTGTTTGGTCATGCGGTTGCATCGAGCCACGGCAGTGTCCGGTTGAACGCCGGAGGCGCGGGGTGAGGGCGTGAATCAATGCGCCATGGCCATTCCCGCAAGCGGATACTCGATCAAAGAAGCGCCGGATTGAGGATGTTCCCGCAGGGGCGACTCCCGGTCGGTCGCGGTGCTCCCGTTCGCCAACATGAGCTCGGAGGCGGAGAGCAGGCGTTCGCCCTGCTTGAGTACGCACTCGATCCGCGCGACTACTATGCCATCCACGCGTTGACCAACTGGCCGGTGCTCGACGATCTGCGCCCCGACCCGCGCTTCCAGTCACTCGTCCGGCGGATCGGGTGGTGAGAAATTCCCGACGCCGGCCGCCGTGTGCCCGAGACCGTTTATCGCCGGGCCAAGCGTGCTGGGAAACGGGATTTGTTTTTTTCCGCCGTGCTGGTCGGCGGTGCGTGCGGATGCTCGACGTCGTCGTGCGGCAGACGAGAAAACACGCATGGACCCGAAGAAACACGAATTTCAGAGCAAGCAAGCCGCGCACAGCACCAGCCAGTGCCGGTTCCCGGGCGTCGCCGCGCACCCGTTTTCATTCGTGTCTCGCAGGTCTAAATTGGAGTCGCTCCGGCTCGGAGGGGGCCTTTCCGCTTGTCGCCCACCGCGAATCGAGTTGGCCTTGTCACCGGGGGATCGCAGCCGGGTCCGCCCGGGAATCCCGTTCCCCTTATTCCAATGCAAACCTCGAAACGCCTTCACCCTGTCGGCCTGGCCAGCGGTCTCTCCATCCTCGCCCTCACCGTTGGTCCCCTGGCCGGCCAAATCACGCCGCCCACCCCGCCCGCCGCGCCGGCGCCCCCGCCAAACGAAGTGGTCGAATTGAGTCCCTTCACGGTCAACACGAGCCGCGACGTCGGCTACCAGGCCGAGAACACACTCGCGGGCAGCCGGCTCAATACGTCACTCCGCGACACCGCCAGCTCCGTCTCGGTGTTCACGAAGGAATTTTTGGACGATCTCGCGATCACGGATCTCCGCGAGCTCGTGCAGTATTCGGTCAACGCGGAGATCAGCACGAATGAGAACCAGTCGGGCAGCGGCCAGAATCCGTTCGTCAACGCGCAGAGCCTGACGCCGATGGTCCTGATCCGCGGGGCCGCCGCGAGCCTGGGGTCGGACTATTTCACCAGCATCACTCCCACTGATCCCTACCGCGTGGGACGGTATGAAGACAACCGCGGTCCCAACAGCATCCTCTTTGGTCTGGGCGCGCCCGGCGGGCTAATCAATGAAGCCTCCAAAATCGCGAGCACCGCGCGCGACAGCGCTTCGCTGCGCTTCAGTGGTGGCTCGTTTGACCGGCATCGCTTTGAACTCGACGCCAACAAAGTGCTCCGGACGGACCGGCTGGCGATGTCCGTGGCCGGCCTGCTGCAGGAAAACGGCGGCTGGCGCGCCTTCGACTACCAGGACAAGAAACGCATTTTCACCTCGATCACCGCCCGGCCCACGCGCTCGTTGAAGGTGACGGCGATGGGTGAAGTCGGCCGGGATCTCACGGCGGTGATTCGCAGCACGGTGGAAACCGACCAGGCGCTCGCCTGGCTCGACAACCGCGACGCGAAGGGCGTCGGCGCGGTGACGTTTGTTCCGAACAATGTGGTTCCGACCGCACCGATGCTGGCCCTGGGTGTCACCGCGCGGGAAACCGCCGCCACCGGCAACAACCACAAAGTGATCTTCATCGAGAACGACCGGACGATTTTCGACGCCCGCGGGACCCTGCTCTCCGGCACCTACAACAACTCCGCCGTCCGCGCGCCCGACGGCACGCCGGGCGTAACCGCCTCGGCGCTCAAGGTGCGTGATCCGCGGATCTATCCCAACAATGTCAATGCGGCGGGGCCCGGGATGTTTCGCCAGCAGACGCTCCGCAACTATACCCTCACCGCCGACTGGCAGGCCACGCGCAATCTGGTGTTCAACCTCGGGCGCAATTATCAATATTCGCGGGCCCGCGTGACGCTTATGACCGGTAACGACCCGACGTTGCGCGGCGATCCGAACCGCACGCTGGGGGTTGGCGGCCCGGCCAATCCTTATGCCGGCCGGCTCTATTTCGATGGCGAGTGGCGACGCGACGACCACGTCGGCGAGGTGGCCGAGACGCGGCTGGCGGCCTCGTACGCCCTCGACACAAAATCAAAATGGTTTGGCCGGCATCGTTTCGCCGCGCTCGTTTCCCAGACGGAGCAGATCGACATCCGCGCCAACTCGTGGCTCGCGTTCGCGGGCCGTCCCTACAACGCCACGCCCAACAACACGAACAACCGCATCACCGTGCGCAACTACCTCACCGAGGGCAGCTGGGCCACGTACCGGGTCGGCGACTGGCGCTCGCTGCCCTCGACGATCAATTTCGATGGCCGGGCCTACACGCTGGCGTGGGCCAACGAAGTCGCCGGGCCGAACAACAGCGGCGGCGAACAGGAGTCCAAGACGGCGCTCGCCGCGGTGCAGAGCCATTTTCTGACCGACCGGCTGGTCACCACCTTCGGCTACCGGCAGGACAAGGTCGACGTGATCGAGCTCGGCTTCTACAATGATCCCGTGATTGGCGACCTGGTGGACCGCGATCGTCGCAAGAGCAAAACCACGAGCGCGACCGGCTTCACGGGCACGGCGGGCGCCGTGCTGCACGTGTTCGACTGGCTGTCGCTCGTCGCGAATCGCTCCTCCAACCAAGGCGTGCCCTCATTCGTGCGGAAGACGTTTCCGAATGGCGATCTGGCGCCGGCTCCGAAGGGCGTCGGCTCCGACTACGGCATCGGCCTGACCCTGCTCGACGGTCGGTTGAACGGGAGGTTCGCCTATTTCTCCTCGACGGAACAGGGCCGGATCACAACCAACGGGCTCGCCGGCGCCCCGGGCAGGAACACGCGCGTGATGGACGCATTTGCCGGCGTGCTGGTGGGCGCCGGTCTGCCGTATTCGGCCAGCACGTGGCAGCCGGTCTACGCCGGCTTGAACCCGCCCGCCACGGCGGCCTCTTCAGACTCCCAGTCCAAGGGCTACGAAACGCGGATCACCGCGAACCTGACGCGAAACTGGCGGCTCGTGGTCAACTATTCCCACACCGACTTCATCCGCAAAAATGTGGGCGCCGAAATCGCGAACTGGTATGGCCTGAAAAAAGTGGACGGCCGGTTGGTGCAAGGCGTGCGGCAGGATGCCACCGGACGGTTCGTCGTCGATGCGAGCGCCTATGAGCCCGGCAAGGCGGTGACCAAGTGGCTCGAACTCGGAACGCAGCTACCGCCGGCCAACGTCTCGACGCTGACGACCTCGAACGGCAACACGATCGCGCAGGAAATCTACAACCTGGTCGATACGATCAACGCCGAGCTCGACGACGAGGAGAAGCGCTGGGGACTGCGCCCGCACAAGGTCAGCCTGTTCACCGCGTATGATTTCAGAGAGGGGCGGTTGAAGGGCTTCACGGTGGGCGGCGGCTGGCGCTGGCGCTCGGCCAATGTGATTGGCTCCGACTCCAAGAACAACGAAATCACCGGCAAGCCGATTGTCGCGAACGATCTGATGATCGCCTACACGCGGAAGTTCGAGCGGCTGCCGGGTCGCGTGCGGTTTCAGCTCAATGTCGCGAACGTGCTCGACCACACCGACATCCTCCCGGTGCGCATCGCCACGGGTGCGACGGTGCCCGACGGCTACACGTTGCCGGGTGGCCGCGGGGTGGCCTACAGCCGCTACGATTTGGTGGCGCCCCGCGAGCTCCGCTTCACGACGACGTGGACGTATTGAGGAAAGTGGTACGAGGGAGGAGGATTTCCCCTGCAGAACGAAATTACGGCGGGTGGAGCCCTCGATCGTCCCTCCCGGACGCGGGGCGGGACCACGAGGGCGATCTTCCAGAGGATTGGCAAGGGTCCCGGTTCGCGTGTTCGCTCGACGGAGGCAGGCCGTGGCGGCCCGCCGCAGAAGAGTGCGGCAACGCGGGCTCTGCCCTCGACTCCCGGCGGCCAATCCACATTTATCGACGCATGAGTTTCGTCCGCGCCTCGATCGTGCTCCTCTCCGCCGCCTTCCTCTCCGGGTGCGGCTATGTCCACTTTGGCCGGTTGGAAAAAACGCCGGCGGGCGGCGATGCCGCGATGGCCGCCGCCTACTCCAATCTCGCGACCGAGCACAAAATTTTGAAGCAGGAACTCGTGATCGCCCGCAAGGAAGGCGACACGCTGCGCACGGCGCTGGAGTTGGGCGGGGCGGCGAACTCCACCGAACTGGTCGCCCGGCTCAATGAATCCTCACGCGAGCTGGCGGCGTTGCGGGCGAGCTACGCCAAGTTGCAGGCTGAGCGGGCCGCGAGCCCCACTGGCTCCGTCGACTCCAGGCCCCTCCTCGAACTGGAGGACAAACTCGCGACCTCTCTCCGCAACAACATCCAGCTGCAGGAAGAAAATGGCCGCCTCCGCACCGAGGTCGATCGCACGCGCTCCGAAAACGTCACGCTCGCCGGCCAGCTCAAGACCTCCGCGGCGCAGAACGAGCAGGCGCAAAACGCCCTCGCCCAGCTCAACATCGAATTGTTCGCGCAAAAACAGGCGCGCTCCCGCGCCGAACAGATGGCGGAAGCCGTCCGCACGCAGCTCAACCTCGTCCTCGCCCAGAGCAACCGCGGCGCCACCGACACTCTCGTGGGCGCCCGCGAAGCGGCGGCGAGCAGCACGGGTGCCCTCCAACTCGCCCGGGCCCCCTCGGCTGACGCAACCCCGACCGCGGAACTGCGCACAAACGCCGAACGACTCCGGCGGGCAGGCGAGTCGGCTGCCGCCGGCGCCCCGGTCGGGTCGACCCCGCGGCCGCGCGTTCATTTCGTCCAGGCCGGCGACACCCTCGAGAAAATCGCCGCCCGGTATTACGGTGCCGCCGACCGATGGCGCACGATTTACGACGCGAATTCCTCGCTGCTCGGCAGCGGCCAGCCGCTCCGCGCCGGCATGGAACTGCAGCTGCCTTAGGCCGGATATTCCCCAAGGCCGAAAAGGTGAAATCGATTTTCGCCCGCAGTGCGGGTTGGCTGGCGGGGACCGTGTGCTGCTTTTGGGCCACGCGGTGCTTGCCTCGCTCCGGCGCAGCCGCCATCACCCCGTTTCCCATGTCCTCGTTTCCCACCCAGTTTGCCGGCGTCACCGTCGTCACCAAGGCCAACGTCTATTTCGATGGCAACGTCGTGAGCCACACCGTGGTCTTTCCCGACCAGTCGAAGAAAACGCTTGGGCTGATCCGCCCCGGCTCCTATTATTTCGGCACCGGGGCGGCCGAGCGCATGGAAATCGTCGCGGGCGAGTGCTCCGTCATCCCAAAGGACGGCAAGGAGGCGACGAGCTACGGCGCCGGCACGCAGTTCGACGTTCCCGCCAACAGCGGTTTCACCATCGCCGTCCGCACTGGTCTCTGCGAATATATCTGCTCTTTTCTGCCGTAGCGCGGATTTTTCGCACCGCACCGTTGGTCAGAATGAACCCGGTACGATGCGGCCGGAAGGCGGCCCCCCCCCGGGGAATTCGCTCTTTTGGCCGATCGCCATGGGTGCGGCGTGTCGGTGCCCGCTCCGGGTTCACGCGGGTGAAAGATTGATTGTGCGGACGTCCGCACAATTGCAGCGTTTCCCCGCATGACCCGCCTCCCCGTACCGTTGCTGCTGCTCCTGCTGTGCGCCGGTTGCGTCTCCGTCAGCCCCCCGCCCCCGCCGGTGCCGCCGCCCCCGGCGCCGGCACCGCCAGATCCGGCCGAACTCGCCCGCGCCGCCGCCGCCGCGGAAGCCGCGAAACGCGATCCCACCCGGCCACTGCCCGACGGCCTCTACGCGGAAATCACCACGCCGCGCGGGGTGATCACGGCCGAGCTGTATTTCGAAAAAATGCCGCTGACCGTGGCCAGCTTCGTCGGTCTCGCCGAGGGCGCGCTCGGGCCGCTCCCGCGCAAACCTTTTTTCGACGGAGTCATTTTCCACCGGATCGTACCCGGCTTCGTCATTCAGGGCGGTGATCCCACCGGCACCGGCCGTGGCGATCCCGGCTACAAGTTTCCCGACGAGTTCGCCGGCGGCCTCCGCCACGACGGCCCGGGCATACTCTCGATGGCCAACAGCGGGCCCGACACCAACGGCTCCCAGTTCTTCATCACGCTGGGCGCACCGCGGTATCTGGATTACAATCACGCCATCTTCGGCCGCGTGATCCGCGGCGGCGACGTGCCCGCCCGCATCGGGCGCGGTGACGCGATGACGATAAAAATCCTCCGCCACGGCCCCGCCGCCGGGGCCTTCCCCGTCGACGAGATCTCGTTCCAACAGCGGCTCGGGCGCGCCCTGCGGCATCAGCCGCCGCACCTGGTGGACCGGACGAGTTTCAACAGCGGCGCTCCGGCCTGGCAGGCCAAGTATCTCGAAAACCGGCTCGCCAACCTCGCGCGTTTCACCGGCCGGCACCTCTACGTGCGACTGCTTGACGCGGTCCCGCCCGAGCCGGCGGGGCAGACCGCCCAACACTTTGCCGACCAGCTGCTCGCCCGGCTGCCTGCACCCGCCGGCACGATCCTCGCCTGCTACTTTGAGGGCGAAGATCAATGGGTCACCGCCGGCGGCCCGCCGGGCCTGACGGCTCCGGTGCTCCAACCCCGCCCGCGCGCCGAGACTCCCGCCGCCTCGCCCGAGGCCGCCAACCGGCAGCGCCAGGTGCGGCTGTACTCGGCCGCCGAAGAATTTGTCTCCCGCCTCATCGATCAAACCGACCCGAAATGAAACCGCTCACCCGCCTCGTCCCGTTGCTCGCGTTCCTTTTCCTGGCGCCCGGCTCCCCGCTCCCCGCCGCGCCCGCCGCGCTGCCCGACGGCATCTACGCGGAGATTGGCACCCCGCGCGGCCTGATCACCTGCGAGCTATATTTCCAAAAAGTTCCGCTCCCGGTCGCCAGCTTCGTCGGCCTCGCCGAGGGCACGCTCGGCCCGGCGCCGCGCAAACCCTATTTTGACGGCGTGAAATTTCACCGCGTCGTGCCCGATTTCGTCGTGCAGGGCGGCGATCCCACCGGCACCGGTGACGGCGGCCCCGGCTTTACGTTTCCCGATGCCTTCGTCCCCGGGCTGCGCCACGACGCCGCTGGCGTGCTCTCGATGGCCAACCAGGGACCGGACACAAATGGCTCGCAGTTTTTCCTCACGCTGCGCGAGACCAACCGCCTGAACTACCTCCACAGTGTTTTCGGGCGCGTCGTGCGCGGGATCGAGTTGCTGCCTCTGGTCAAACAAGACGATGCGATGACGGTGGCGATTCTCCGCCGTGGTGCGGCGGCCAAGGCCTTCCGCGCCGACGCAGTCGCGGTCAGGGAACTTACGGCCAAAACCAGAACGTACACCGGCTCCGCCGAGCCGGGGCCCACCGCCCACTTCGACGATCCGGACAAGATCCTGCCCGTCACGCCGCCCCGCGCGAAGTACTTCAACTACAAGCTCGCGAATCTCGAGCGGGCCACCGGGCTGAAGATCGTTGCGCGCCTTCGGTCAAAGTCCCCCACCGCGACCGAGGACGCGCAACCTGGCGCCTTCATGCGGGCCCTTGCGCAGCAACTCGGCACGGCGCGGGAGGGAGCGCTCGCGGTCTATTTCGCCGACGACGACAGCTGGCGCGTGTGGGTCGGTGACGCGTTGACGTCCCGCTTCGCCGGTCGCGCCGGCACCGCCAAGGAATTGACCGACAGCGGCGCGATTCACGAAGTGAAGGAGGCATTGCTGAAAGCGGCCCAGGAGACCGGCAGCGCCGACTTCAAGCGGCAGCAGGCAACGCTCGCGGCCACGCAACAACCGGCGCCCCCACCCGGCCAGCGGGTCAAACTCCAGGCCGATGCGATCCTCGACGGGCTGATCTTCAAGCTTGAACCGAGCCGCTGACGGCGCGCCGAATTCGACCTGTCCCTTTATTTCCTTCTGCTGGTCCGCCTGCGATTCAAGAGAAAACCGGCCGCGAAGTGAAATGATAACTCTTTCGATTCATGTCCTTTCCCGATCACCGCGGTTTCGAATCCCCTGAGCCCAAGGGTTCCTGAATCTTGTAATCGTCCCAAAGGCGATCGAGTCGGATTGAGATTGGCCCGTTTCAGCTGTCGCCGCCGTATTTGACGCCGCAGCCGTAGGCCTGGGTCGTGGCATTCTCCACCGGCCGGCCGGCTTTCAATGCCGCGAGCGCCGCCTTTACGTAGTTGTGTGCCGACATCGTGTTGGCCTGGGTGGCGCTCGGCTGATCGTCGATGGCTCCCTGGTACGCGAGCGTCCCGTTTTTCGCGATGACGTAAAGGTGCGGTGTCGTCTGAGCTTCGAAGAGCCGGCCTATTTTTCCACTCTGATCCCGGATATAAGCCGTCGCGACGACACCCTGCTTCTTCTGCCATTCGATTGATTTTGCCGCATCGAGATCGCCCATCGCCGTGGAATTGACCTGCAGCCAAATCGCGCCATCCGCTGCTGCCAGCGTCTGGGTGCTCGGCATGTTTCCGCTGCGGTAGTGCCGCACCACGAAGGGGCAGGCTGGATTGAGCCATTCCAAGACCACGACCTTGCCGTGGAAGTCGGAGAGCTTCCGCGTTTTCCCGGAGAGATCGGTGAAAGTAAAGTCCGGCGCCGGCCGGCCGCACTCGACCGCAGCAGCGGGGACGGCGCAGGCGGCCACGAGGGCGGCGGCACTCAGGAAGGATTTGATTGGCAATTTCATGATAAGGTGGGTGGGACAAGCCGAACGCTGACCTTCGAATCCGCGAACGCCGCGGCGGCGGCCTGAGATGGGTGAACGAGTCAAACACCTCGGGCCGCAGGATTCAGCGATCGATACGAGAGCGAACAAATCGTCCAAAAAGTAAAGCGTGCCGTGTTGCGCCCACTGCGCGGGGGGTCCGCCCACCGGCGCTTCGGCGTAGCAGTCGACGAGCCGCCGGCCCTTGGCCGCCAGGTCCAATATTTGACCTGTCCCTTTTGCAATCACCCTTGAGAACACTCGAGGAGCGGCGCACTTCGCCGCGAATGCAGCGCCGAGTTGGCGCTACAAGGTGGGGTGCGGTTCGAAGGAGGAGCGCGTGGGAAGCTCCAGCTCACTCGGCGGCGGTTGTGGGCCAAAGCTCCGCAAGCCCACAACGATTGCCGGTAAATGCGCCGTGCACGCCGCCTGCAATCTGCCCGCCGCTCTTCGCGCCTCTCGGTGGACTCTACGAGGGTTGACCGAACGCGCGCTGCCGCAACCCGCGCAGAGTCGCCCAATCGCCCCAACCCGTCCACGCCGGCAAAGTACGCGGCGCAGTGCGCTCACGTCGGCCGGTGTTTTGCCGGTATTTGGCCAGCTGCAACTCGACAAAGGCCCGGCTGCCCAGCACGCCTCCATCCGTGAAATATCGGAGCCGACAGCGTAGGACGGTTGAAAGTGGCAGTCGACCGCCTTCGTCGATCACGCGCTGCAGATCGGCTGCGGAAATGGTCGCGGCCCCCTCGCGGGCGCCGGCTCCGGTGCCAAAGAGCACCTCGCGGTAATTCGCCTGTGCCCCGTCCCATTCGGGGCCACCCGTCACGGAGCGGATGCCCGCTTGGGCCGCCGCACCTCCCGCCACCGCTTCCGCGTACCCGCAGAAGCGATAGTCCTTGGGATCGGTGACGAGTCCGGCGCGCACGCAATTGAGATCAATGTAGGCGGCGATGGTTTGCCTCAACCGATTCTCGGTTTCCAGCAGTTCGCTCTTGAAGCGCTCAGCCCACAGCGTGCCGAAACGCTGGTGCGATTTGTTGAACCAGATCGAGAATCGTTGCTTCACCAATTTCATGAACTGCGAAACGTCGCCCATCAGAGCGAGCTGGCGCCGTCGCCAGGCGAGCGCCTCCGGACCATTGGTGGCCAGCTCGGCCTCAACGACGGCGAGGCGTGCGGATTGGTACTTGGTGGGCGTGGGATACAGGACCTTGTAGCGGCGCAGCAGTTCGGCGTCGGTCACGGGGACCTGTTGCGGCACGTTGAGCAAGACGTGGAAGTGATTCGAGAGGATCACGTAGGTCACGATCTGCACACCGCAGTAGTCTGCCACCTGCCAGATCTGGCGGCGAAGGATCTCCTTGGCC